>ENA-ORUL01001353-ORUL01001353.1-human-gut-metagenome-genome-assembly--contig:-NODE-1353-length-17323-cov-2.687051_pt1 | contig 17323 bp, 19 predicted proteins | sample MGYA00242084_ERZ509219 | MGnify/ENA primary metagenome ERZ509219 (study PRJEB26280, sample SAMEA2338792) | human gut metagenome | biome: human gut; feature: human-associated habitat; material: faeces...
GCTACATCGGGGTTGTCCTCAGCAAATTCCAACAGAGGTTCGAGCCAGTGTGGAGTGGTTTCGACATCGGAGTTAAGCAATACGGCGTATTTGTAATCCAGCATCTCCAACGCCTTGTTGTAGCCTGCGGCGAATCCGCAATTTTGAGGGAACAGCAGCGTTTTAACTTGTGGAAATTCCTGTTTGAGAACTTCGACCGAGTTATCGTCGGAACCATTGTCAACGACTATGACATCGGCTATATGGGCATTGGTATGGGCACATACCGAAGGAAGAAATTTACGCAGTAAATCCGCTCCGTTCCAGTTGAGTATAATGACAGCGATTTTTTTCATATCAAGTACCGGGAAAATCCTCGTGTTTGTATTTCCAACGTTTGTGGGTCCACAACCATGCCCACGGATTCCTGAGAATCGTTTTTTCCATGATGGCCGTGTAGCGATCGGTGATTTCGAATTCGGGCAGTTCGTTGGGGCGCAGGGCTATTTCCCGTATAGTCGTTTTGTAGTATCCGCGTTTAACGATTTCGACATCGAAGTAAAGAACGGCGAAATCTGTTTTACGGGCGATTTTCTCGAAGCCGGTCAATACGGGAGAGTCTTGCGAGAGGAATCGAGCCCAATGGTGTATGTTTTTCGGTGAGGGGGTTTGATCGGACATGAAGCCTGTAATGGACGGTTTGCCCGAACGTTTCATTTGTAAGATGGCTCTTAACGTATCTTGTTTGGCAATACATACGGAGCCGAATCGGGAACGAAGTTTCAGGAAAAAACGATCGAACCACTTGTTTTTCAAGGGGCGATATATTTGTGCGAACATGACATCGGGTGTGTGGGTCCACAGCGTTACGGACGGAACCCATTCCCAATTACCGAAATGCCCTAACAGGATAATGATAGAGCGGTTTTCTGCAAAGAGACGGTCTATGATTTCTACCTGTTCGAATTTCATGCGGCGACGCATTTCCTCGTCGGAGATATGCATTAGCTTTATAGTTTCGACGATATAGTCGCAGAAGTGGTGATAAAATTTCTGTTCCAGTTGTTTCAGTTCCTTGTCGGTCTTATCGGGAAACGCTTTGCGCAGATTTTCGGATACTAGTTTTTTCCTGTAATGAACGATGTGATATAGAGGAAAATATAAAATATCGGATAGAATATATAGTATCCGCATGGGCAGAATAGCATGCAGTTTGAACCACAGGTGAAGCGGAGAATAGACGATATTTTGAAGAGTCTCTTTTTTCATATCACGAATTTATATTTCGATTGCGAGCAGAGCATCTCCCGACTCGTTAAATTCTCCTAATTTAACAGGACGACAAGTATTTACCCATTCTTTACGATAGGGCATTTCTACCCGTATGTAATTGTCGGTGAATCCGTGCATGGGAGCTCCTTTACGCGGTTGCTCGAACAATACAGGACGTGTTGTCCCTTGGAATTTATAATAGAAGTCGTGCAATTTCTTCTCGGAGATTTCGAGCATGCGGCGGCAACGCTCGTGTCTTTCGGGGACGGGAACGACCGGATTGATTTTCAACGCTTGCGTTCCGGGTCTTTCGGAGTAGGTAAACACGTGTAGTTGTGAAATGTCGAGGCTTTCGACGAAACGACGGCTTTCCTCGAACAGTTCTTCGGTTTCGCCCCGTACACCGGTAATGAGATCGACGCCGATGAATGCAGCGGGTATCTTTTCCCGTATGGTTTCGATTTTACGGGCAAATAAATCGGTGTCGTAGTGACGGTGCATCAATTTCAAAACGGTGTCGCTACCCGATTGCAGAGGTATATGGAAATGAGGGGCGAATCGTTTCGACCGGGCGACGAACGAAATGATGTCGTCGGTCAGTAGATTGGGTTCTATCGAGGATATACGGTAGTGTTCGATTCCTTCTACTTGATCGAGCGACTCGATGAGGTCGAGAAAGGTTTCTCCGGTTTGTTTGCCGAAGTCTCCTATGTTGACTCCGGTAATGACAATTTCTTTTCCTCCGGACAGGGCTACTTCCCGAGCTTGTTCGGTGAGTTGTTCGATGGTTCCGCTTCGGCTTCTGCCCCGTGCGAACGGAATTGTACAATAGGTACAGAAGTAGTCGCAACCGTCTTGAACTTTTAAAAAATATCGGGTGCGGTCACCTCGGGAACAAGAGGGAGAGAATTTTTTGATGTCTTTGGTAGGGGTCGTGACGATATTTCCTTTTTGTTTTTTCTGCAAGTCTCCCAAGTATTGCAGGATATCGAGTTTTTGTTCAGCTCCTAAGATCAAATCGACATCGGGAATATGGGATATTTCTTCGGGTTTGAGTTGTGCATAGCAGCCGGTGACGACGATAAACGCTCCGGGGTGTTGCCGGGCTATCTTTCGGATTGTCTGACGACATTTTTTATCGGCCAGTTCGGTTACCGAACAAGTATTGACCACGCAAATGTCTGCTTTCTCTCCCGGTCGTACTTTGCGAATGCCGTTTTCTTCGAGAATTTTTCCAAGTGTGGAGGTCTCGGCAAAATTAAGTTTACAGCCCAATGTATAGTAGGCCGCTGTTTTATTTTCGAATGTATGGACGTCTATCATATTCAGCCGGTCGTAATGCAAAATAAAAAACAAAGGTACTCATTTCGTTTGAAAATACCTTCCCATAGATTTCTAATAGTTGTTTATGAGGAAGCTATTTTGCAAACTATGTTGTATATTTGTCGGCAAATGCACAAATAAACAGGATTTGGTACAACCGAATATCATTTGTTTCTGTTTTTGTTTGTACTATCTTTGTTGCCAAACTATTTAAATTTTGAATATGATTCCCGAAAATTTTATAAAGCTATATGAGTCGAGTTTTCGTGAAAACTGGGATTTGCCAGCTTTGACCGATTATAATGAACAACGTACGCTCACGTATGAAGACATGGCGCGAGAAATCGCAAAATTGCATATCCTTTTTCGCCATTGTCAAATCAGAAGAGGCGATAAGATCGCATTAGTGGGAAAAAATACGTCTAACTGGTGTATCGCCTTTATGGCTACCGTTTCGTATGGTGCTATTTTGGTTCCGATCCTTCAAGAGTTCAATCCTCATGATATACATCATATTATCAATCATTCCGATTCGGTGTTGCTGTTTGTCGGCGATCATATTTGGGAAAATATCGAAATGGAGAAGTTACCCGAAGTGAGGGCTGCTATTTCTTTGCAAGATTTTTCTTGCCTCGTGCAACGCGATGGCGAGGAGATTGCCAAGTGTTTGCGGGAGATGAAGCGGAAATTCAAAGCTACTTATCCGAACGGTTTCAATAGAGAGGACATCAAGTATGCCGATTTGGATAACGACAAAGTTATTTTGATTAATTATACATCGGGGACAACCGGATTTAGTAAGGGAGTGATGCTAACCGGGAACAATTTGGCGGGAAATGTCATGTTCGGTGTTCGTTCTCACTTGCATTATAAGGGGAGTAAATGTATTTCGTTCTTACCGTTGGCACATGCTTACGGGTGTGCCTTCGATTTGTTGGTTCCTTTGGCCGTGGGTACACATATCACGTTGTTGGGTAAGATTCCTTCCCCTAAAATTTTGCTGAAAGCGTTGGAAGAGATAAGACCTAATTTGATTATTTGTGTTCCTCTGATTTTAGAAAAAATTTATAAAAAACAGATACAGCCGTTGCTCAATAAAACGCCTATGCGGTGGGCGTTAAATATTCCTATATTGGACAGTCGTATTTACGGACAGGTGAGGAAGAAACTGATCGATGCGTTCGGAGGCCGATTCGAGGAGGTGATTGTGGGTGGAGCCCCGATAAATAGGGAGGTAGAGACTTTCTTGCATAAAATAAAATTTCCCTTTACGGTGGGATATGGAATGACCGAATGCGCTCCGTTGATCAGTTATACACCCCATCGGGAGTTTAGACCGGGATCGTCGGGGCGGACATTGTTCGGGTATGTAGAGACCAAAATAGATTCTCTTGACCCGGAAAATATTCCCGGTGAAATATGTGTACGGGGCGAACATGTGATGAAAGGTTATTATAAAAACGAGGAGGCGACGAAAGCGGTTCTCGATGAGGACGGGTGGTTGCATACCGGTGATATGGGAACCATAAGCGCCGATGGTACTATTTTTATAAAGGGTCGCTCTAAGACAATGATTCTCACTTCGAACGGGCAAAATATTTATCCCGAGGAAATAGAGGCTAAACTGAATAATATGCCTTTTGTGATGGAAAGCCTAATTGTCGAGCGGGACGGGAAATTAGTCGCTTTGGTATGTCCCGACTATGAAGCGATGGATAGTTACGGTGTCTCTAATAGAGATTTACCGATGGCTATGGAGGAGGTCAGAAATAATTTAAATAAGATGTTGGCTCCATACGAGCAGATTACTCGCATTCAACTTTATCCGAATGAATTCGAGAAAACACCTAAAAGGAGTATAAAACGATATTTATATGATAATTGAACTTTTTTTGAATCATTTTTTACAGAAAAAATGAAAGATTCTGAAAAAAAAGTAAGATTAAGAGTACAACATATAAAAAGAATATATACCTTTGTGGCGTTTTTGAAGCAAAAAAATATTGTTTTATCTTTAATTTGAAGGAAATGAAAAAGTTAGTTTTGTTCTTCGCTGTTGCATTTGCAATGTCTTTCGCTTCTTGTGGCAATAAAGCCGCTGAATCTACCGAAGCTACTGATAGCGTTGCTGTTGTAGAAGAAGTTGCAGTAGAAGTAGTTGATACTGTTGCTGCTGACTCTGTTGCAGTTGACTCTGCTGCTGTTGTTGCTGAATAATTTGCAACTTAAACAAGGAAAGAATTGGAGCTACTCTCGGGCGAGAGATAGCTCTTTTTATTTTTAGTCCGGCTCGTTGTTCATGTGCTTGATTACCCGACAAGGATTTCCCACCGCCACACAGTCGGCAGGAATGGAACGGGTGACTACGCTGCCGGCGCCTATGACACTGTTACGCCCGATCGTAACTCCCGGCAAGATAATGGCTCCACCTCCTATCCATACATTATCTTCGATTTTTATGGGAAGTGCGAATGTATTGCAAATGGCTTTACTTTCGTCCCAATTTTGCATGGTTCTTTCTTTTACATTTGTCGAGTGTGTGGCTGTGTATATTTGTACGTTGGAGGCAATCAAAACATTATTGTCTATTTCGATACGATTATTATCTACGAATGTACAGTTCATGTTGATAATGACTTTATTGCCTACGAATATATTTTTTCCGTATTCGCAGCGAAAGTCGATGTCTACATGGACATTTTCTCCCAAATGCCCGAACATCTCCCGTAAGATGGCTTCTTTTTGTTTCGTATCGGCAAATCCGTAGAATTTAATTTTACAAGCAGACGTTTGGTTTTTAATGTCATCTCTGCCAATTCTTTGTCTTTCCCATCAAAGATTTCTCCGTCCATACATTTTTGAAATTCTGTTTTCATGTTCTTAAATTACAGATTATTGTTTATTGATAAAATTATCTATGCTTGCATGAGTCTTCCCGCCGTCGGCGACAGGTGTTTTTATGACCTGCGCCTCGGGAAGTTTGGTATGTATTTCAAGTTCTATGGTTTCGATGGTTCAAATAGCCGATAGAGAACTTTTGAAGAACCCCGGTGTTATACCGTTTTTTATCGGTCAGTTTCTCAGGTTTTTTAAAACTTACCGCTTATTTTATTTTCATGATTTTCCGAATCGTATTGGGTATTTCGATTTTATCGTTCAAAGCTCCGAATTGTCGGGCTTGGCAGCCGATGGCGTAGAATGGAACGAATCCACCGGTGTGTGAAAAGCTGGTCCAGCCTACTCCTATTTTTTTGTTCAATAAAGCAATGGCATCGGCAACGAGCGGTTCGCTTTTTGCATATAGTGTAATTTCCTGTTTGCTGTTTTTTTTAACAATCGTCTCGTAGTAGCATTGCATTAACTGGGCTTCCTCCCCTGCGTTTACAGGAATTTTATCCCATAATCCGGTGTTCTCGGCCAATATTTTTTTTGTTTTTTCCCAAGTGTCTATTTCTCCTGTCTCTCTCATTTTTTGAAATAATTTGGAGAGGGATTCTTTGGACATTTTTTGATAGTTTACATACTCCCAGTTGAAAGGGTGTGTAGTCGTTTCTCCAATGGTGAGCCCTCCGGTTTCGTGGTCGGCGGTTACGATGATGAGAGTCTCATCGGGGTGTTTCTTATAGAATTCGTATGCCAAGCGTACACTTCGATCGAATTCGATGGTTTCCTTAACTGCCGTGGCTATATCACGTGGGTGAGAAGCGTGATCGATGCTTGCGCCTTCGATCATCATGAAAAAACCTTTTTTATTTTTCTTTTTATATAATTATATTTTCTGTTTTTATCTTATTTTTGATTTTATTATCAATTAATTTTATTTCTATTCCGTCATAGACTTTTGGACATACACTTCCGGTTTTAATTGTTAACTTTATTTTTAAATATGTTGACATTTAGTTTTCCTCAAATTATAATATGCTTCATATGGGATACACAATATATTTGATCTCCATAAATTTTAGCAAAAGAAAGGAACTTACAACACTTATGAATCCAATACCTTCAACAACTACCAAACATCCACAAGTCAGAACGCACCTGCTTGTACGGATTGCACTTGTTACCGCAATCACCTGTATTTTAGCGCCGCTTTCCATCCCGCTGCCATTTAGCCCGGTTCCCCTCTCTCTGACCAACCTGGTCTTATACATCAGTATCTTTATACTGGGATGGAAAGCCGCCACTGTAAGCTACCTCGTCTATCTTCTCCTCGGAGCTATTGGTCTTCCTGTCTTCTCCGGATTCGCAGGAGGTCTCGGAAAACTCGCAGGACCGACCGGAGGCTACCTTGTCGGAATGATCTTTCTCACAATCCTATCCGGGTGGATCGCAGAGCGATTCTTAAAAAAACCTGCAGTCATCTTGATCGGAATGCTGCTCGGCTCCGCAGTAAACTATCTGTTTGGAACTGTCTGGCTCTGTGTACAACTCCACCTATCCTTTGCAGAAGGTCTGATGATCGGAGTAGTTCCTTATCTCTTTTTTGATATTACAAAAATATTGATTGCCCTCTTCGCCGGTCTTACGATCCAGAAGCGGTTGAAAGCTCTGCTTTTATAAGCCGTTTACTTTTGTCAAAGTTCTTGGAAGCGCGTCTTTGGAATTTTTCCACGGTTCGTCCTTAAATCGATAATCAAACTTATCGACAAACCAGCTAAGGTCATCCCGCACGCGCTTCATATTTTCCAGATAGAGCTGATTCAATTCACTGATAAAGGAATCCAGCAAAGCGCCGCCAAGTTTTTCCGGCGCCATCTCATACAGCATCCCGTAATGTTTTGTACAAAATCCTTTCGAGGAGGCAAACAATTTCCGGAATTCTTCCTCCTTCTTATACAGATGAAAGATTGTACCTAAATAATCATGGAAAGTTTTCTCGATCTTCTCGCAGACAAAGCAGGATTTCTCCAACTGCCCGATATAAGCAGCCAATCCTGAGGCTTCTGTCTTTTTCTTGAAAAACGATGCCTGCTTTACCGGTTCTTTCTGCCTTTGTTCAATTTCCTTGATAAAAAAATCCATATGCGTCTTATAGATCAGTGCAAGCCCCAGCCGATCCGGCATCTCATTTAACATCGCTGCATGTCTTTTGCAAAATCCTACTTTATCACTCTCTTCCCTGCGCTCACTTACCATATAAGTAGATGGACGCAGTGTATATTCAAGAGCATCCTGTTCCAGCTTGTGGTAAATACTGCAGAGAGGACATTCACAGTCCTCCCGAAACGCATCATTTACCGGAATCGTATATAACTTCTCTTTCATCTGTTTTTTCTCCTCATAATCTAATCAGGATCCTATAGCACTTACCTGTTCTGGTCCCTGTAATAGTTGATCAGACAGCCTTTCTGGATGATTTCTCGCTCATTCTCCGTCATTTCTCCCAACCGGAATGTGACCTCCACCAGATCATCTTTTACAATGTAAGCTGTAATCTTATTTTCCTTTTGTTTGATTTTTTCTAAAATATCCGGGAAGAAAATATAGTCTCCACTGTGAAACGATAGTTGTTCTTCCTTTTCGTCTGTCAAAAGCGGGAGCATACCCCAGTTGATCAAGTTTGAGCGATAGCGCTTGGTAGCATACTCTTCTGCAATATTTGCCCATCCGCCAAGTACTTTCTGACAGGAGGCTGCCTGCTCTCTCGCAGATCCGTCGCCCGGCTTCACTGCAAATATCGTACTTCCGATTCCAAGTGTCCCCTCACCTGCCTGCGGATATCTCCTGCGCACAACTTCCATCACATCCTTCAGCTCTTCCAACACTTCCAGCGGACATTGTCCTTGCTCAATTGCTTTTTGTGCCTTCTGTACTTCCTTCGCTCTGCCTACATATGCTGGATCTTTTCTCGACAAGGCAAATTCTGCCAATCCAAGCGGATTGGACCGATAGGAGGAAGTCTCTCCAGACGGAATCAGTTCGTCAGTCGTCGTGACTGGGTCATGAATCTCTGATACTACCTTCAAAAGGAGATGTTCCGGAAGCGGCGGCATCTCCGGCCAGTCTTTAATGTTTGGTCCAAGTTTAATCTTGACTGACGGATCTGCAATTCCTTTACTGTCAAAGACACGATTCGCATAAATATTACTATCAAAATGATACTTCGGCATCTGATATTCTCTGTCCATCATATCTGCCGCCGATGTAAGGTATCCCTTATTCGCCGCAGTTGCCGCAATCGATCTTGCATCCATCAAAGCTACAGAAGCAATCTGTCCACTCTGTAATTTTGATCCCTCCCGATTTGGGAAGTTTCTTGTAGAATGCCGGATGCTGAGCGCCCCATCTGCCGGGGTATCCCCTGCACCGAAACACGGACCGCAAAATGCTGTCTTCACAACCGCTCCGGCTTCCATCAGTTTTGCAACAGCCCCATTCTTCACCAACTCCATGTAGATCGGTGTACTTGCCGGATACACACTGAGTGTAAACTCATCTGCTCCGATTCCGCATCCTGAAAGAATCTCAGAAGCAGCACAGATATTTTCAAATCCTCCACCTGCACATCCGGCGATGATGCCCTGTTCCACATAAAGCTTTCCGTTCCGCACCTTATCCTGCAATGTGAAATTCACATCTCCTCCAAGACTTACCAGCGCTTTTTGCTCCACATCATGAAGAATCTCGCTCAGATTCTGATTCAGTTCGCGGATTGTATAGGCATTGCTTGGATGGAACGGCATCGCGATCATCGGCTCAACCTTGTCAAGATCTACATATACCATTCCGTCATAGTAAGCTGTCTCACCTGGAGAAAGCTTCTCAAAATCCTCTTTTCTTCCGTGGATCTCAAAAAACTCCTCTATGACAGCATCTGTTTTCCAGATAGAAGACAGACATGTCGTTTCTGTCGTCATCACATCAATTCCGATTCGGAAATCCGCACTTAATTTCTCTACCCCCGGTCCTACAAATTCCATGACTTTATTATTCACATATCCGTTTGCAAAAGTCGCCTTGATAATCGCAAGCGCTACATCCTGTGGCCCTACACCGACTGAAGGCTGTCCATCCAGATATACCGCGATCACCTCTGGCATGCGGATGTCATATGTTTTATTCAGCAGCTGCTTGACAAGCTCCGGTCCTCCTTCGCCAATTGCCATTGTACCGAGTGCACCATAGCGTGTATGGCTGTCAGAGCCGAGGGTCATCTTGCCTCCGCCTGCAAGCATTTCCCTTGCATACTGATGGATTACCGCTTGATGCGGTGGAACATACACTCCTCCATACTTCTTCGCGCAAGTCAGTCCAAACATATGATCATCTTCATTGATCGTCCCACCGACCGCACACAGACTGTTATGACAATTCGTCAACACATACGGTATCGGAAACCGTTCCAGTCCCGATGCCCTTGCCGTCTGAATAATTCCCACAAAAGTGATGTCGTGCGAAGTCAGTTTATCAAATTTGATTCTGAGGTGCTCCATATCCGGAGACGTATTGTGCTCCTTCAGAATGCGGTATGCAATAGTCTCCTTTGCCGCTTCCTCTTTGGAAACAACATGCCCCACCTTGCCTTCTATCTCCCTTACAGCATCTGCTCCATCTGGCACAATCTCTGACCCATTTAGCAGATACACTCCTTGATTATATAATTTCACCATACACAGTACCTCCTGTACATTTTGCAGTTGTCTGATTTTTTCGAGTTATATGGATTTATTATAGACTTATCTGTCATTCATTTCAATAGCGAATATTATTTAGATAATACAAACCTGGGAAAGCTGTTCTTTCTCATACAAAATGTACTTTTACACCGAACTGCAAGGGAGCTTCTTTTTCCCCAGCCTTTGACAAATAGACAAAAAAAGAGACCAAAACCTCTTTTCTGAGATTTTAGCCTCTGCATTTCTTAGTCCTGAACGTATGGCATTAAAGCGATATGTCTTGCTCTCTTGATTGCTACTGTAAGAGCTCTCTGATGTTTTGCACAGTTTCCTGTGATTCTTCTTGGAAGAATTTTTCCTCTTTCAGAAACATATTTTCTTAATTTTGCTACGTCTTTGTAATCGATTTCGTTGTTTTCTTTACCGCAGAATACACAAACTTTTTTTCTTCTGCGTCCGCCTCTTCTCTTCATTGGAGAATCAGCTTTGTTACCTTTATCGTAAGCCATTGTGGTATTACCTCCTATATTTATACAAATCTACTCATTGTATCGTCTAACTGAATGGTAATTCTTCATCAATTCCATCTGGAATGTTCATGAACCCATCTCCAATATCTGCACTTGGAGCTGGTGATGGACTTGGACTTGCCTGACGGTAGCTTCCCATGTTACTTTCGCTTGCAGCTTTGCTCTCAGCAAATTCCTGATCTTCTACAACAACATCTGTCGTGTAAACTTTCACACCATCTCTGTTTGTGTAACTTCCTGTCTGAATACGACCACTTACAACAACCTTTAATCCCTGGCGGAAATATCTCTCTGCAAACTCTGCTGATTTTCCGAAAACTACGCAGTTGATAAAGTCGGCACTTGCCTCTCCGTCACGTTTAAAGCGGCGGTCTACTGCTAATGTATATCTTGCAACAGCAGTTGCGCTGTCACCTTGTGAATATCTCACTTCTGGATCTCTTGTCAGACGTCCCATCAAAATTACTTTATTCATACGATTTATCCTCTTTTCTCTATGCTTCTTGTTTTACGCATAAGAATCTGATAACGTTTTCCATGATACGCATTCTGCTCTCAAGCTCTGCTGGAACAGTAGAATCAGATTCGAAGTGGATGAAATAGTAATATCCTTCTTTCATTTTCTGAATTTCGTAAGCTAATCTTTTCTTACCCCATTCATCAACGTCTGTCACATTTCCACCGAAACGAGCGATAAGCTCTTTTACTTTTTCGATTACTCCTGCTCTAACGTCATCTTCAACTTTTGCGCTGACTACAACAGCTAATTCATACTTGTTCATGTTCTTGCACCTCCTTATGGTCTCTTGGTCCCTGAACCTTGTCAGGAACAAGGAAATGTCGTTCGCGGACGCTTGTCTGCAAACAACAATATATCACAAGTCAATACTATACCATAAGATTCTACTGATTTCAAGCATTTTTTCTGATTTCTTTTGTGTTTTTTTCCACTAATTTTCTTGTAATCATAATCTGATGTCCACAACCTGTGCATTTTAAACGGAAGTCTGCTCCGACACGAAGAATCTCCCACTCGTAGCTTCCACACGGATGCTTTTTCTTCATGCGGACGATGTCCCCGACTTCATATACATTCGCCATCTCTTGTCCCTCCTCTGCCGTTTCCTTCCTTGTCTGTCTTACTGTTCACTGACTTTTACTGCCTGCACGACAAATCGCTCCTCATCAGCAACATTTGTACAGGTAGAAAGTGTCACAATCTGAGATGCTGCGTCGATTTCCACATTCGGCGTATACAGTGATGTTCCTATGATCGTCTCAATGTAATTTAAAAACTCCTCATCCGACTGAAATGCAAACTGATAATTTACAGCAGTATCCTCTACAACTCCCGCCACAAAAATCTGGTATTTTGATTCTTTTCCATCAGGAGTATAAATAGAAAAATACGGATATTTTTCAAAGAAATCCTGTTCTTTATATTTTAACAGCTGAGCAAACATCGTTCCATTTTTCATATTGTGTCCATAAATGATTGTATTACGGTCTGTAAAAGTACCGGTATTATCTTTATCTACAAAAAGTGTTCCTAACTTGTTGTCATTCGCCTCAAAAGTTCTCGTCAGATATTCTTCGTTATCTCTGCCTTTGACAACCGGATAACTGATCTCTGACGGCTCCTCAAAGCGGATCCATCCAACAGTATCGGGATTCATCTGCTGCAATGTCGCAAAATCAACTGTAAAGCGTGGCTGAACTTCCGGTTCTTTCTGTTCTTCCGGTTCTTTCTTCGGCTCTTCTTGAATGACAAGTTCTCTGATCTCCTCGTACTCCTTCTTTCCCTCATGGTACTCGGAAAAAATCTGGTAGAGCTGATAACCGGAAAATACAAATACGCACACTGCCAGTATCAAAATAAGATTGCTTAGCAATCCTGATTTTTTCTTCGTTCCTTTTTTCCTTGATCTTTCCTGCTTTTTTGCCATAACCGCTTCTCTTTCACCTCCTCATACGCAAAGCTTCCTTTGTATAGTTGGAGTGTAGCACATTCATGGCTTGATTGCAATTATTGATTCCTGTAGGGAAGAAGTGCCTCAGTTCTCTCCGCTTCCAAAATTTTCTTCCACTCTTTCTGTATCTTTTTCTCGACATCGCGGTAAGAAGTCTGAAACCGGACTTTTCCTATATTATACCCAAATTCCTGAATACATTTTTTCTCATCTTTTTTCTCTTCATGCATTTGCGACTCATCCAACGCCTGAAGTCGAAAGGTCTTTTTGACTGGTCGGAATCTCCGGTCAAATTCAATGTTGACTCCTGTCAGTTCATATTCCCCCTTAATCACAACTCCCGACATCAGCGCAAGTTCCTGTTCAAATGCTTCCAGCTGCTTTTTTTTAACAACCTTGATATTATAATTATTTTTTCGGATATCCGACACATTCAACTTGAGCTCTCGAATAGAATCCAAATACGATTCTTCATACAGTTCTGGATTTACTTCCGGATCTGAATCATAGATCTCGCACCCTTCGCTCTCTCCGTAGGAGATTCCGACCTCAGTTCCGTTTCGATAACTGTGCATCCCCCACTGCACATCTTTCGGAATCACTGCTCTGTCATTTTTCAGATCAAACCGCACTTCCTGCTGATGATAACCCTCTCCAAGTATGACATTAATATAAGATTCTTCTGCCAGAATACGATTTACCGTTGTCTTGCCCGAAATCTGCTCTGCACAGCCGGTCATATTGCCCAATATCACTGCAGCCAGTATACCACACAGCCACTTTCTCTCCTTTTTCATCCTGGTTTCCTCCTACTGCCCTTTTATTTTTCCTTTTTATAATCCTTCGCAGAACGATACCGCTCTCTGTAATGATATTTTTCAGGACTCTTCCACACTTTTTTCATTGTCTTCTTCACTTGATTCTCAAGATAGGTTGCGTCCCCCTTTTTCTTGTCCGGAGAGGCCGGCAGCACATCCAGACATTGGTGAGCCTCCTCATAATTTGCAGGTGCATAGTTAAAAGACTCTGTGTCAACAATTGTCTTGCCTTCGATCGTCTTCTGCTTTGGATATGCCTCCGAGTTACTCACGATTCCTGTTACTTCATCCACTTTCAAAATATCCCACTCCGTAATAAAGGCTCCTGTCTGCACGTCAATAATAAATTCTGACAACCGGTTCGGTGTCAGCACCTTGTCATATTCCTGCACTTCAAATCTTCCTTTGCGCAGAATCTTATTGTGATGTCTGGAAGGTTCCCCATAATATAGAGAAAACTCATACTGCTTCGCATAATTTTGCAGCTTTTCATAATCAGTCTTCCCGGCAAAATGACTTCGCACATACTGAATATTCTGCCTGTCGATGTACATTCGAAACTGATGTACTTTCTGATCATCCAGTATTTTATACGATCCACTCTTCTTCTGCCATGCAGTCCGTACACAGGCAGCATAGGACTCCAGAAATTCCGCATGCGGCGGCATCTCACTGTCAAACTGATACTCACCTGCCAACTGAAGCATCTCATTCCCATCCATATAGCCACCCATCTGAGAGATGACAAGTTGCGCCTTCTCTTTCGCTTTCAGCCCACTGACTTCAAACATATAGGTGTAGACACCCGAGCCAACCTTGTGTACTTCTGCAAATGTATCTTCCAGTTCTTTTAAATAGGTTTCCTGAGGGATCTCTGTCAGAGAATCTTCCCGAAATTCCCCGAATCTTGCATCGATTGCTTCCAGATAGGCAAATACTGCACGGCGGTCCCAGCCATCCTTCTTTATCAGTTGCTTTGACTGGTCTCTCAAAATCGCAAGAAAACTCTCATCTGCTGCCCGCGCCACATTTGACAAATCTTCAATATACTGTTCTGCCGTCACATCCTTCTCCGGGACAATTTCCTGTATTTTCAGCAAAATTTCATTGTACCTGTCCTCAAAGGATACTTCTTCCACAACATCATCGTAAGCATACTGCTGTTGCAGTTCCTGCTCCACAGTCCGGAGATCCTCCTCCGCAATCGTCTCTGACTGCAGATGAAACTGTACCTCCTCCGGCCGATACATTTCATCAAACCGAATTCCCACTGCCGTAAGCTGTACTGCCTCAATATCCACTGCTCCCACATAAGAAAGTGCCGTCAGAAATCCTTCGAGCTGCTCTTCCTCTGTAAATTTCATCTCATAATTCTGTTCTTTGATCCTCTGATCCGTCAATTCCAAATTGATAATGGGAAGTAAAAAGAATTGTGCATCCAACATATCTGACAGCTCTGTGTAAGACTCATACTCTTTCACACCTCTGTATGTCCCATAAAAAATTTCTGCACAATTCCCATCTCGGATTATAATCTGCTTTTCTCCCTCATTTGGCTGCACAATGGTTCTTGCTCCGTAAATATCATACTCTGCCTCTCTCCCCAGATAACGTCTGCCAAGCCTCACTCTCATATAGGTGAGTTCTTCCAGCACATCCTTTACAAAAATCTCCCCTTGTTCCTCCTGAGATTTCTCCGCCTGGTCTCCATCACCCAGAACATTCTCATTTCGAGCACCATCATCCGGAACACGATCATTCTGGATACTACCATCCTGTCTGGCTTCCCCAGATGCAGTTGCCTCGTTTTCATCGACCCTCTGTGCAAATACATTTCCACCGCTTCCTGTCCCCGTCAGGAGCGTGATTCCCGCGAAAATGCCTGCACAGATTATCAAAATGATCCTTCTTCTTTTTTTCCACACGCTCTTTCTCATTCGATTCCCGCTTCTTTTCTTATCTTAATTTTTTTATGCCGATTTCGCTTCTTATATGCATCTCAGAACTTTCTTTCAGTTTTCCCGTTCCCTATGTAGTCTATTCTCTTTTGTCTCTATTATATACTAGGGATTGCTGTCAGAATCCTCTTTCTGGACTTTTTCAGCTTTTCTATCCTCTTCCACAATTTTCAGGAAATCTGCATTCTCATCTTTGATCCTTGGAATAAAACGGTTTGCAAATTTTCCCTTTCCTCTCTGCTTTACGTAAAAGAATCCGATAATTGAGAATACAACCGCACCGATGAAATTGACAAATAAGTCTTTCATCGTATCGATCAGCCCAATATCCAGATAACCTCCTAAGCCCAATTCCATCCCATTGACGGCAGTATTTTTAATATTATCAATATGCACTACCCGATTCCCTCCGGTCGGGTCCAGCATCACAGTGGAAATACTGTGTACGATCGTGTCTTTCTGCATATCCATACCCAAAAACAAATCCATTCCACACTCCCAGAATTCCCACATGACACCGATCGTCATAGAGAAGCAAAATGCCACAACTGCCATAAAAAGAGGTGATAACTGTACTTTCACTTTTTCATTCCGATTCAGAATATCTACAAGGGAAAATCCGATCGCCGCCGCAAGGAATCCATTGATCGTGTGGAGCATCGTATCCCAGTTCGCTACCTTTGTATAGTAAGAACCGATTTCTCCCAGTATCTCCGCCGCAAAAATGAAGATCAATATAAAAATCTGCCACCTTCTGTAACTCTTCAACTACTGCATACGCCAGTTTTTCGTATGTAGTACCTTCTTTTTTTCCTGGAAAAAGGCGGTTCAGATTCTCACCTGTCGCCCTGCAAAGAGAACCGTGCCGATTTTCAAATTCTTCTTTCGCCACTACCTTTACAATAATTACCGTTCCTGTCATTTTCTCAATTTTCAGGTCTCTTCCAAGCTCTACTGCACTCTGTATTCCCACATATTCACCAGCGTGGATACCAGCTGTAATGAGAGCTGTTTTACCTGGTTTTTCGCCCCTGACAATTGTTGCAGGAAGAGAAAATTCACCATTTCCAATGGAAACAAAACCATGGACACGCTGCCCTGGTGCCGCACTTAAGCCACCTATATTTATTATTTCACTCATTATTTTCTACCTTTTCCAATAATATCTTTACAAATAATTTTCCTTACGATTCAATAAAAACTTATCCTATTTTTTAAATACTCTAATACTTCATTCTTACAACCAATACCGCTTTACTTCTCTTTAAATTCGTACAAATTTCTGTATATCTCTGATAATATCTTTTTCTATTTTACAGCCTCCACCATAAACATGGGTGTAGATCCATAATTCAGCTTCTCTTCCTCGCTCCATACCTGCTGCCAGATGTCCTCATTCACCTGAATCTGCGCTGCTCCAAGCGCTTCCAGTACCTTCACATCCCATCCCGGACGCTTGGTCTCAGACAGTGGAACCTGCATCGCAATTTTCTCCATTCGATCAATATCTGTGCACAGATAATGGTCATCCAGGCTTCCTTTTTCCACATTTTTGCGGTCGTTCTCGTAAGCCTCACGCTTCTTATCATCATAGAGATATCCATACCAGTTGGCATCAAAATTCAAAAGCTTTCCACCTTTTTTCAGAACCCGAAGCCACTCTTTATAAGCCATTTCCGGAGGGGGCAGATTCCAGGTCAGGTTTCTGGAAATGATCACGTCAAAGCTCTCATCTTCAAACTCCAATGCCTGGGCATCCATTCTTTTAAATTCAATATTCCGGCTCTTTTCTCCGATAAATTTCGCTGCATTTTCTGCAGCCTTTTCCAACATTCCCGGAGTGTAATCTATGGC
>ENA-ORUL01001360-ORUL01001360.1-human-gut-metagenome-genome-assembly--contig:-NODE-1360-length-17297-cov-8.959517_pt1 | contig 17297 bp, 16 predicted proteins | sample MGYA00242084_ERZ509219 | MGnify/ENA primary metagenome ERZ509219 (study PRJEB26280, sample SAMEA2338792) | human gut metagenome | biome: human gut; feature: human-associated habitat; material: faeces...
CCGTTTCGGCGGAGACCTGCCAAAGCAGTTCTGCCGCCTCGGCGACCGTCCTGTTGTCTGCCATGCTGTCGACAGGCTGCGCGAAGCGGGCGCCGAGGTCATCCTCGTTGTCAGCCCCGACCGCATAGAATGGTGGAAAGAATGGTGCCGCGAAAACAACTATCATAGTCCGAGAGTTGTTGCCGGAGGCTCCACGCGCTGGGAAAGCGTCAGAAACGCCATCCGGGCCATCGACACCGACGATGTCGACATTATCGGCGTCCACGACGGCGCGCGACCGCTTGTCGACCGCGAAGTTGTCGGGCGCCTGATCTCTCAGGAAGCCGACGGAGCCATCCCCGTTGTCGGCGTTGTCGACTCAATACGCCGCATTGTCGAGGGAGGTTCTCGCGCCGAAGAGCGTGCCACGCTGCGCGCCGTCCACACCCCTCAGGTTTTCAACGCCGCCAAACTGCGCCACGCCTACGAACTGCCCTACAGTCCGGCGTTCACCGACGACGCGTCGGTCATGGAAGCCGCCGGATTCACCGGCCTCGCTCTTGTCGACGACACCCCCGCCAACATAAAGATCACCCATCCGGGCGACCTCGTGCTTGCCGCCTACTACCTCGAAAAAGGATTCTGATGGCCTGGCTTCGCGACATACCCGTCAAGTTCCTTAAAGGCGTCGGCCCCCAGCGCTCGCGCCTGCTTGCCGAAGAACTCGGAATCGAGAGCTACCACGATCTGCTCCATCATTTTCCGTCGGGCTACATCGACAGGTCGCGTTTTTATCATATCAGAGAGTTGAGCGAAGAGATGCCGTCGGTGCAGATCCGCGGCCGCTTCATCAGCTTCGCCGAGCAGGGCGAAGGCGCCAAACGGCGTCTCGTCGGGCTCTTCTCCGACGGCACAGCGCTGCTGCAGGCTGTCTGGTTCAACAGAACAGCCGCCATAAAAAAAGCCTATAACACCGGAGTCGAATATATTCTCTTCGGCAAACCATCGGTGTTCAACAATCAATGGTCGATCGTACATCCCGAAGTCGACCTGACAACATCGGCCGAAGCCACGCGCGGCATACGCGGAATCTATCCTCTGACCCAGCGCCTGAGCCAGCGCGGAATAGGATCTCGGCAACTGTCGGGGTGGATAGGCACCATAATCGACACAATGCGTGCTCCCCTCGAGACTCTTCCGGCCGATCTGATTGCGCGCCACAGATTCGTCAGTCTCGGGCAGGCTCTCCACGACATCCACTTCCCGCCATCGGCCGAAGCTTTGCAAAAGGCCCGCGAACGGCTCAAATTCGAAGAGCTGTTCTATCTTCAGCTCGATCTGCGGCGCCATGCAATACGGCGCAAGAGCTTCACCGACGGACTGAGGTTCGGTGCGGCCGGGCGCTGGCTCAACGCCTTCTACAGCGACTGCCTTCCATTTCCGCTGACCGGCGCCCAGAAACGCGTTGTCCGCGAAATTTTCGACGACATGCGTTCGGGCCGCCAGATGAACCGACTGCTTCAGGGCGACGTCGGCAGCGGAAAGACACTCGTAGCCCTGCTCTGTATGCTGATAGCGATGGGCAACGGCTATCAGGCCGCCCTGATGGCGCCCACCGAAATCCTTGCCGGACAGCATTATGAGTCACTGCGCTCTATGGTGGCCCGGCTCGGCGTCAATGTCGGGCTGCTGACAGGCTCGACTCCCGCCAGAGAGCGGCGCGTAATCCACGAGGCCCTTGCCGACGGCTCGCTCCACATTCTCGTCGGCACCCATGCCCTGCTCGAAGACCCTGTCAGATTCAAGAACCTCGGCCTCGCCGTCATCGACGAGCAACACCGCTTCGGCGTAGCCCAGCGCGCGCGTCTCTGGACAAAGAACGAGCGGCCGCCTCATGTATTGGTCATGACAGCCACCCCGATTCCGCGCACTCTGGCAATGACCGTCTACGGCGACCTCGACGTCAGCGTCATCGATGAGCTGCCACCTGGGCGAAAACCTGTCGAGACGTCGCTGCGATACGAAGAAAACCGCATGGATGTCTATCGCTCGGTCGGAGCACAACTCCGTCTTGGGCGACAGGTCTATATCGTCTATCCGCTGATTGCCGAAAGCGAAAAGCTCGACCTGCGGAGCGTCGAAGAAGGCTACGATACGATCCGCGAGATTTTCCGCGACTATCGCGTGGCTATGGTTCACGGAAGGCTTAAACCGGCTGAAAAAGACTATCAGATGCACCTTTTCGCCTCGGGCGAAGCGCGCATACTCGTGGCCACGACAGTCATCGAGGTCGGCGTCAACGTTCCCAACGCTACGGTCATGATAATCGAGAACGCCGAGCGTTTCGGTCTCAGCCAGCTCCATCAGCTCAGAGGGCGCGTGGGGCGCGGCGCTGACAAAAGCTACTGCGTTCTGATGTCGAAACGCAAAATCGCCAAAGAAACACGTCAGCGGCTCGAAGTCATGACCTCTACGACCGACGGATTCGTCGTCGCCGAAGCCGACTTGCGAATGCGCGGCCCCGGCGACATCGAAGGCACAATGCAGAGCGGACTGCCGATGAAGCTCAACATTGCCAATCTCGCTACCGACGGCCAGATTATCCAGATAGCACGCGACGACGCCGAAGCCGTCCTAACCGCCGACCCTGAACTGACAAGCCCCGCCGGCCGCATTATGGCGCTTGAGCTCAGCCGACTGAGCCGCCGCACCGCCGACTGGAGCAAAATTTCCTGACAGTGGCCTGCGAACCATTGGGGCACAGTTGTTGTTAAAGTTAAAAACCCATAAAATTACTGACATCTATGAAAAAAATTCTTCTCGTTCTTGCCATTGTCATTGGTATTGCCACTTCGGCATCAGCCCAGAAAACAGAGCTTCAGTTCGGTTATGGCGGCTACACACAGATGGACGCCATGGATATGCACGACGGATGGGGCGGCGTCAACACTGCCTGGGGCGGCGTCAGCTTCGGCATCAATTTCAGAGTGACCCCGAAACTCTGGATCGGCCCGAGCTACACTTTCTCGTCGACAACTACGAAAGGTGGCCCGCACCACAGCAATATCGCCTACCACGTCATCATGCTTAACGCACGTTATACCTACTACCGCAACTCAATCGTGAATCTTTACGCCCACTTCGGTATCGGCGCTGACATAAGCCACATGCAGCCGCGCGGCGGCGATTCCTACAACAAGGGATACTGCGCATTCCAGATCAGCCCGCTCGGAGCCGAAGTAGGTCTTTCGCGCCAGTTCGCGATGTTCGGAGAATTAGGGTTCGGTGCACAGGGCCTCGTTCAGGTCGGATTCCGTGTAAAACTCTGACAATATGGACGACAGACTTGATACTGAAGAACGCCGGGAGCTTCCTGACGACCTCTACGGACTTCCCGCGCGAAGGGAATATCCGATGCCCGATGCGGCTCACGTCCGCGCTGCCGAGGCTTATTTCAGGTATTGCCCCGAAGACCTGAAACCCGAGCTCGCCCGCAATATACTTAAGTTCGCCGCCGCCTACGGCGTCGACGTCGAGAGCCCGACCGTTCTTTCTTACGCAAAATGATCTGCCCCTTCACGCCCCTTGCTTCGCGCAGGGGGCGTTTATTGTTTCCGCGCGTCTGCGTTCGACGGCGATGTTTGGCGCAGTCGGGGGAGTTTTGTAAATTTGCGGTGTCATGAAACTATTCCTCTACAGAATATGGCAGCTGCTGGTTATGGCACCTGTCATTATTGTGGCGACTATCGCGACAGCTCTTTTCACAATGGTTGCCTGCTGGCTCGGCGGCGGCCGATGGGCGGGCTATTATCCCCAGATCTTATGGGCGCGCCTGTTCTGCTGGACAACATTTGTCAGAGTGCGCGTTGTAGGCCGCGAGAATATCAGTAAAAACCGCAGCTATATCTTCCTCGCCAACCATCAGGGCGCCTACGACATTTTCGCCGTCTACGGATATCTGGGACACAACTTCCGCTGGATGATGAAAGAGTCGCTGCGCAAGATTCCCTTTGTCGGACGCGCCTGTGAGGTCTCAAAGCAAGTTTATGTCGACACTTCGAGCCTCGCCGGAATCAAACGGGCCATAACCAACTCCGAAAAGCTTCTCGGACGGGGAATGTCGATGGTTATTTTTCCCGAAGGCGCGCGCACATGGGACGGCCGTATGCGCCCGTTCAAGAAAGGCGCGTTCATTCTGGCACGCGAATTCAATCTGCCGATAGTTCCGCTCACTATCGACGGCGCTTTCGATGTTATGCCACGATTCAGCAAACTGCCCCACTGGGGCACAATCACCCTTACAATACACCGGCCGCTCGAGCCCGGCCCGACACCGAAAATGATGGCCGAGGCACGCGAAGCTATTGAATCGTCGCTCCCCGAGCGCTGCAAAGGAACGGGAGGCGTCAGCCGGAGCGCCGACTGACAGCCCCCTGACGTTTAAGCGGCTTAAGGAATTATATTAAAAATTAACATTCTGCGGGCTGCTATCGTTTGTTGTTAATATGTAACTTTGTGCACTAAAACGCGCCCGAAGCCGACGGCTACGGCCCGGGGAACTCGGCAGGCCGTCGCAACGGCCCTGCCGCAGCGCATAGAAACAGAACTAACTCGCATAACACTAACGTTATACCCACACTCAACCATATTATGAGCGAAACAGTCAACATTCAGGAGCTTGGCGATCTCGTAGCATCGAAAAGCAGCTTTATCGACGCCATAACACGAGGGATGGACACCACCATCGTCGGCCAGAAACATCTTGTCGAATCGCTTCTGGTTGCTCTTCTGAGCAACGGACATGTGCTCCTTGAGGGTGTGCCCGGTCTGGCAAAGACACTGGCGATCAAGACCCTCGCGCAACTCATCGACGCCAAATACAGCAGAATACAGTTCACGCCCGACCTGCTTCCGGCCGACCTTATCGGCACAATGATATATTCTGTAAAGACCGAGAGCTTCCAGATCAAGCGTGGCCCGCTGTTTGCCAACTTCATCCTCGCCGACGAAATCAACCGCGCTCCCGCCAAGGTTCAGAGCGCCCTTCTCGAGGCGATGCAGGAACGTCAGGTTACCATAGGCGAGACCACCTTCGAGCTGAAAGAGCCGTTCTTCGTCATGGCCACACAGAACCCCATAGAGCAGGAAGGAACCTATCCGCTGCCTGAGGCGCAGGTCGACCGTTTCCTTCTGAAAGTCATCATCGGCTATCCCTCGAAGAGCGAGGAGCAGCAGATCATACGCCAGAACATAGCGGGACAGCGTCAGGACGTAAGGGCCATACTCCGCCCCGAAGACATTCTCGACGCACAGCGCGTTGTCAACCGGATATATGTCGACGAGAAGATCGAGCGCTACATTGTCGACATCGTGTTCGCCACCCGCTTCCCCGGCGACTATAATCTCGGCGAGCTCAAGAGCATAATATCGTTCGGCGCATCGCCGCGCGCCTCGATCGGACTGGCCCGCGCAGCCCGCGCCTACGCCTTCCTCCACCGCCGCGGCTATGTTGTTCCCGAAGACGTCCGCGCCGTATGCCACGACGTTCTCCGCCACCGCATCGGCCTGACCTACGAGGCCGAGGCCAACAACATCACCACCGACGAAATCATAAGCGAAATCCTCGACAAAATAGAGGTGCCCTGACCGGGCGCCCCCACTCCACAAGATGGACGCCAACGAACTGCTAAAAAAGATACGCAAGATCGAGATTAAAACCCGCGGACTGTCGTCGAACATCTTCGCGGGCGAATATCACTCGGCCTTCAAAGGTCGCGGCATGACCTTCAGCGAGGTGCGCGAATATCAATACGGCGACGACATCCGCGACATCGACTGGAACGTCACGGCCCGTATGGGACACCCTTACGTGAAGGTCTACGAAGAGGAACGCGAGATGACAGTCATGCTCCTTGTCGACGTCAGCCGCTCGCGACTGTTCGGAGCCGTCGGTGAAGAAAAACGCGAGATGATAGCCGAGATCGCCGCGACGATAGCCTTCAGCGCCATCAGCAACAACGACAAAATCGGAATGCTCTTCTTCAGCGACAAGATCGAGAAGTTCATTCCTCCGAAAAAGGGTAAGAAACATATTCTCTTCCTTATCCGCGAACTTCTCGATTTCACTCCCGAGAACCCGGGAACCGACATCGGTGTGGCTCTGCGCTATTTCACCGACGCGCAGAAGAAGCGTTCGACGACATTCCTTATCAGCGACTTCATCGACAGCCACGACTTCAGTCGTCCGCTGAGCATCGCCGCGCGGAAACACGATCTCATAGCCGTTCAGGTCTACGACCGGCGCGACGCCAGTCTGCCCGACGTCGGAATGATGCGTGTAGCCGACCTCGAAACCGGCGCCGACCGCTGGATCGACACCTCGAACAAAAAAGTCAGGCGCGCCTACGACCGCTGGTGGTACGACCGCCAGCAGGCCATGACCGAAGCCATGCAGCGCTCGCGGGTCGACATTGCCTCTGTCAGCACCGACGAAGACTATGTCAAATCGCTTATGGCACTGTTCAGAATGCGCGGCGTGGCCCGCTAACATCCCCTTTTCCAATGAAAGCAATAAAAATCCTGATAATTCTGACAGCCTCGCTGCTCCTGCCGGCGCCGTCGGCTTCGGGCGCCGGAGCCAAGCTGGAACAGAAGCTCGATTCGGCCTACATTCTGATGGGCAAGACATCGACAATCAACGTCGAGCTGATAAAGACAGGAACGACGCCGGGCAACCTCGTCATTCAGGACGAAGCCTATCCGGCCGAAGTAGAACTGCATCCCGGCGACGGCGACACAACCGACCTCGGAGGCGACCGCTGGCAGATACGCCGCCGGCTCGTCATACAATCGTTCGACTCGGGCCTCTACACCCTGCCGCCGATACTGTATATCGAAGGGGGCGACACGATTGCCTCAGGAACTCTCGCTCTCAAAGTCGTTCCTGTCGACGTCGACTCGCTGAAAGACATCCACGACTACGCACCCGTCTACGACGCCGGCTCGAAATGGTATGACTCGCTGCCCGACTGGCTCGTCGACTACTGGTATTGGATTCTGCTCGCTCTGCTAAGCGTCGGCGCCGCGATATGGTACTTTGTCGTCAACCGCAAGAAGCCGCAGGCAACTGCCGTCAAAACGCCGAAAGTCGTTGTTCCTCCCTACGAGCTCGCCATACAGCGACTCGAAGAGCTCCGTTCGGAGCATCTTCCCGAAAACGGCCGCGAGCGCGAATACTACACGCGCCTGACCGAGATTCTGAGAATCTACCTTCAGGATCGCTTCGGAATCAACGCCATGGAGATGACTTCGGGACAGATTCTCCACGCTCTCGAAATCAACTCCGAAACGCGCATGTCGCGTCCGGCAATGAATCAGATTCTCGAGATGGCCGACTTCGTGAAGTTCGCCAAAGTCCGTCCGCTGCCCGACGACAATGTCAAGGTGTTCAACGCCGCCATAAAGTTTGTCGAGGCCACAAAGCCGCTGCCTCCCGCTCCGGCCGAAGCCGCGCAACCACCTCTGAATAATCCTCCGAAATAATGTTTGCCCATCCGAGATATCTCTGGTTTCTGCTGATTCTGCTGCCGCTGATAGCGTGGTATGTCTGGAAACAGCGCAACCTCAGCGCTTCGCTGAGTGTGTCGACGCTTCGTCCGCTGGCGAAGCTGCCCCACTCGTGGAAAGAATATATGCGCCATGTGGTCTTCGCCATGCAGATGGCGGCAATAGGCTGTCTGATAGTAGTTCTTGCCCGTCCGCAGACCTACGACTCGTGGCGCAGCAGCCGCGTCGAAGGCACCGACATTATCCTCGCTATCGACATCTCGACCTCGATGCTCGCCCGCGACTTCAAGCCAGACCGATTCGAGGCCGCGAAAGATGTAGCAGCCCGTTTTGTCAGCGGACGCGAGGGCGACAACATGGGACTGGTTATTTTCGCAGCCGAAAGTTTCACGGCCGTGCCTATGACCAACGACCGATCGCTTCTGGCCAACTATATCCATAACCTGCGCATGGGGATGCTCGAAGACGGAACCGCCATAGGCGACGGACTCGCCACCGCCATAAACCGCATACGCGAAGGAAAGGCCAAATCAAAGAGCATCATTCTGCTGACCGACGGCTCGAACAACACCGGCAACGTAGCGCCCGTGACAGCCGCGGAGATAGCCGCACAGAACGGAATCCGCGTCTACACAATCGGCGTCGGCACCAACGGACAGGCTCCCTATCCTCAGGAAGATATGCTCGGGCGCCTGACCTATGTCAACATGCCGGTCGTCATCGACGAGGCCACCCTTCAGAAAATCGCCTCGACCACCGGCGGCCGCTATTTCCGCGCTACCGGCAACCGCGTTCTCTCTGAAATATTTGAAGAAATCGACCGTCTCGAAAAAACCGAGATGGATGTGAAAAACTTTACGCAGACCGAAGACGACTATATGCCCTGGGCTCTGGCCGCCTTCATCCTTTTCGCCGGCGCCCTGCTGCTGCGCTCTACCCTTCTGCGTTCCATTCCATAAAACACTCCTATGATAAGCTTCGCATATCCCGGCCTGCTCTATCTGCTGCTGATCATTCCGGCTCTGGCCGCCCTGTTCTGGCTGTCGCGCATAGCGCGCACCCGCAAGCTGCGCCGCTACGGACGCCCCGAGGTTCTGGCCTCGCTGATGCCCGACGCCTCGCGCTATATGCCGTGGGTGAAGCTGACGGTGGCGCTCCTGGCCCTGGCCTTTCTGATTATCGTGTTGGCGCGTCCGCGGGCCAAAGCGGCTCTCGAAGACAGCGCGCGCGAAACCGAGACTTCGCGCGGAATAGAAGTGATGGTCTGCCTCGACGTGTCGAACTCGATGCTCGCCTCGTCGACCGACGATCCGCGCGGTGTAGCGCGCCTCGACCGCGCCAAACATCTGCTTGAGCGCCTTGTCGGATCGCTGCGCGACGACCGCGTCGGCCTGATCGTGTTCGCCGGCGACGCCTACGTGCAGCTTCCGATCACAACAGACTATGTGTCGGCCAATATGTTCATCAACTCCGTGTCGACAAATATGGTTCCGACACAGGGCACAGCCATAGGCTCGGCAATCGACATGGCCCTTGAATCGTTCACCCCCGACACCAAGACAGGGCGTGCGATAATAGTCATAACCGACGGAGAGAACTTCGAGGACGACGCCGTCGAGTCGGCCGCCCGCGCAGCCGATGCCGGCGTCATCGTCGACATCATAGGCCTCGGCACAGCCGGCGGTGCCCCGATTCTGATTGACCGCGACAAGGGCGTCTACATGACCGACAGTCAGGGACAGCAGGTCATCACAGCCCTCAATGCCGCCGAAGCCCAGAAGATAGCCAAAGCCGGCAAAGGAATCTATGTCAGCGGAAACAGCTCGAACGCCATAGGTGACATCAACTCGCAGCTCGACACTCTCGCGAAGACCGACTTCATGCGCACGACCTTCTCGCCCGCCAGCGAGCAGTTCCCGGCATTCGCCGTTCTTGCGCTGATTCTTCTGATTATCGACGCCCTGACGCCGACACGCAAGATTACGTGGCTGACGAAGTTCAATTTCTTCACCTCCAACAAACCCCGAACCAAATGAAACGTCTCATATTCCTGATAATGGCCATTGCAGTCAGCGTAGCCGTCTTTGCCGACGACGCCGCCCAGCGTGCGCTGCGCCGCCATATAGCCGAGGGGAACAAAGCCTATTCCGAAAAGCGTTACAGCGACGCCGAAGCGGCCTACAAAAAAGCGCTTCAGGCCGACCCGACCTCGATGGCAGCCACCTACAACCTCGCGTCAAGCCTCATCAGACAGGCAACGGCAGGAGAATCCGGCAAAAAGCTCAACGCAGAAGCCGCTAAACTGCTGAACGAAGTCATTACTACAGCTTCTGACAACCGGCTGGCCTCTTACGCAGCCTATAATCTCGGCAATATGGCTTTCAACAGCCAGCAGTGGGACCAGAGCATCCAATACTACAAGGAGGCGCTGCGCCGCAATCCCGACGACGACAACGCCCGCGACAATCTGCGCCTCGCCCAGCTCAAGAAGAGCCAGAGCCAGAATCAGGACAAAGACAAGAATCAGGACAAAGACAACAAGGAGCAGGAAAAAGAGAAAGAGCAGCAGAAACAGGATCAGCAGAACCAGCAGCCCCAGCAGAACAACGACCAGAAGCAGCAGCCCCAGCAGCCTCAGGGCGGAATAAGCCCCGAAAACGCCGAGAAAATCCTCAAGGCCATGGAGAACGAAGAAGCCGCTACCCGCGCCCGCGTTCAGGAGGCCGAGAAGCGCAAGGGAGCCGCCGGCCGCCGGGTCGTCACCAAGCCCTGGTAGTCTGAGTTCCGATATAACCCTCACCTTCAGATTCAAGAGATGGCAAAACGTTTCAACATATTATTGTTAATTCTATGGGCGACGGCAGTAAGCGCCGTGGCGGCGTCGTTCAGCCTTGTGCCCCCGCGGCGTGTAGTCGAGGGAGAGAAATTCGCCGTCACCTTCCGCCTCGACAATGCCGAAGGCTCGGACATTCGCGTCAGCCAGATCAACGGCTGCACCTTCGTCTACGGCCCGGCAGTGTCGACATCGCGCAGCTACACCGTTGTCAACGGCAAAGCCCAGTCGGCGTCGAGAACCGAATATACCTACACCTACCGCGCCGACCGCGCCGGAACATTCACAATCCCCGCCGCCTCCATTATGGTCGACGGCAAACGCCTGACCACGCCGGCCCGTAAATTTACCGTAGAGACCCATGCTCAGGCCAATGCGCCCGCATCGAGCCGACCGGTCGACATATACGACCCCGACACCCAGGGCTCAGACCGCGGTGTCGGCAAAAATGACGTGTTTGTCCGCATTATTCTGTCGAGCAACAGCGTCTACGAGCAGCAGCCCGTCGAATGCGTCATCAAGCTCTACACCAAATACAACATATCGCAGTTCATCCCGACAAAGCAGCCGAGTTTCGACGGATTCCTTATAGAGGAAGTGCCCCTGAAGCCTACTCTTAACGTAGGAGACATGTATAACGGACAGCGCTACTACACCGCCGTTCTGAAAAAATGTATCATCTTCCCGCAGAAAAGCGGTCGCCTGACAATCAATTCCGGAAACTACGACATCGACGTCGTTCAGTATTCCACCCAGAATCTGGGCGGCTTCGCCACAATACGCCAGCCTCATGAGCGAAAAATCACCGTCAGCTCGAACAGCGCCACACTCGACGTCAAGGCTCTTCCGCAACCGAGCCCCGAAGGATTCAACGGCGCTGTGGGCAAGTTCACCGTAAGCAGCCGCCTTGTCGGCAACCGGTTCCGCTCACATGAGCCCGCAACGCTCATCTACACCATCGAGGGCACGGGCAACATCAAATATCTCAAAGAGCCCGACATCGATTTTCCCGATGAGTTCGAGGTCTACACCCCGAAGTCTAACATCGAGGCCACAGCAGGAGCCACCAATGTCAGCGGCAAGATGACGATAGAATATACTTTCGTGCCACAGACTGAAGGCTCCTTCACAATCGGTGCCGACAGATTCGTTTATTTCGATCCGGCCACTGGAAAATACGTCACCCTTACCACACCCTCGTATGACCTGAAAGTCGCCAAGGGAACATCCCCGACAGCTTCGGCCGACCAAAAAGATATAGAGTCTAAGAACTCCGACATACTCCACATCAAACTCGGAGAGAAAAAGCTGAGCAGGAGCCACACGCTCGTTGTCGACAGCTTCCTCTACTGGCTCCTGTATATTCTGCTGGCAGCCGGAATGGCCGCTGTCATTATTCTTAACCGCAGGCGTCTGACCCTCAACGCCGACATCAAGGGGCGCCGGTTGGCGCGGGCCGGACGCACGGCGCGGGCCGGACTGGCGCGAGCCGAGGCCCGCATGAAAGCGAACAACAGCGAGGCATTCTACGCCGAGATCCTGAAAACTGTCAACGGTTATCTCTCCGACAAATTCGGCATCGCCGCCGGCCAGCTCTCGCGCGAAAGTATCTCCGAGGCAATGAACAACGCCGGGGCCTCCGACGAACTCACCGCATCGGTTCTCGGCGTAATCGACAGCTGCGAGATGGCCCGTTACACTCCTCAGACTCCGGCCACGCTCGACGACGTTTTCCGCCGTGCCGGAGCTGTGATCGCCGACATCGAAAACCTCAAACCACGAAACGCCAAATGAACCGCATATTTATTTTTCTGACCGTCCTGATTATCGGCGCAGGCTCAATGTCCCTCAAGGCCGCTTCATTGGCCGAGCAAGGCGACTCGGCATATTCGAAAGGCGACTATCAGGCAGCTGTCGCCGCTTATTCGGCAGCCCTTAAAGAAGGATCGTCGGCCGAGCTGCTCTACAATCTCGGGAACGCCTTCTACCGTCAGGGCGATCTGGGCCGCGCGGTGCTCAACTACGAACGTGCCCTGCGTCTCGACCCGTCAATGAGCGATGCGCGCGCGAATCTCGCCTTCGTCAACACCCGCATAACCGACAAGCCCGGCGAACGCGGGACCTTTTTGGGCAATGCCTACGACGCCGCTGCTCTCGCGATGCATTCCAACACATGGGCATGGCTGGCGTTCGCAGCCTTCGCCCTGTTCATCGCCGGCATAGGTCTCTATTTCTTTGCCGACGGAATAATGATACGCAAAACCGGATTTTTCGGCGGCGGCATCATGCTGCTCCTTTCCGCGATATGCGCCATATTCGCCTGTCACGCGGCAAATCTCGCCTCCGACACCTCAACAGCGATCATTACCGCAAAATCGACAATACTGAGCACGTCGCCCCGACATCCGGCCTCGCGCTCTGAAGAAGCAATGCTGCTCCACGAAGGAACGCGCGTCGAAATTCTCGACTCAGTCGTCGCGGTAGCCGACTCCGCCGCCTCGACATGGCTCGACGTACGCATCGACAACACCCACCGCGCATGGCTGAATTCAGCCGACGCCGAACGCATTGTCGCCACAAGGCATTGATTTTTAAGCAAAAACCGAAAATGTGTTTTACAACATAAAGAATATTTTTGCGTTTTGCTTGCATACTTCGCAAAAAGTGCCTACTTTTAGAGCAATCATTAATAACTCAGTCACACCAAATACTATAATATCATGACAAAGACCATCTCATTCAACGACCTGCGTCGCATCAAAGACAGCCTCCCCGACGGCTCGATCAGCAAAATTGCCGACAAGCTCAACGTGACCCCGCAAACAGTCCGCAACTATTTCGGCGGCAGTAACTATGAGTTTGGTAAAAATTGTGGTGTCCACATCGAGCCGGGCCCCGGAGGAGGTATAGTTGTCCTCGACGACACCACTATCTACGACATGGCAGTAGAAATTCTCGAAGGTCAGAAACAAGACTAATTATATCTAACTGAAATCAACCCATCACCTCAATCGCACGCCGGGGCCTGCAGGTAAACCCCCGAGCGTGCGATTGCGGCATATCGACAAGCCGAGATGCCACAGATAACCCTCGCAATCCATACATTCCGCTATGCCCTCCGGCTCAAGTCTCTGCTCGAAAGCGAAGGCATAGCTGCCGCGTTGCAGAACGTCAATCTCTCCGAACCCGGAGTCAATGCCGGAGTCCGTGTCAGAATCGACGAGCGTGATCTTCCCAAAGCTCTGCGCATTATCGAGAATCCCGACATCTTCAATCCTGAAGCGTCGTCAGACAAAGCGAAGCACAACAAACTTATAATCGCTCCCGTCGACTTCTCGAACGCAGGCGAGAACGCACTGACAACAGCTTTCAGCCTCGCTGAACGCCATGGCGCACGTGTGTTGCTGCTTCATGCCTATCTGTCGCAATCGTTCTCCGAGCCTGTCGACGCGCTGAGCGACGATCTCGACTTCGGCGAGACTCCCGAAGCGGCAGAGGCCGCCGCCGAAGTGACCGCCGACATCGACGCCCTGATGCGCCGATATGCTGCGCATGTGCGCGAGCAGATCAAAAGCGGCTCAATACCAGCCGCGCCGTTCGACACTCTGACCGTCGACGGCCTTCCCGAAGAGGTTATCAACGAGGTTGCCAAAGAGCGGAATCCTATGCTGATAGTGATGGGCACCCACGGCGCCGGCAATCATGAGCGCGCCGCGATGGGAAGCGTTACGGCCGAGGTGCTCGACACCTGCCGCTATCCGGTTCTTACGGTTCCGGTCGGAAACAGGGAGGTTAATTTCAAGCGAGTATTGTTTTTCACGACTCCCGACCAGCAGGATATTGTAGCGCTCGACACCTTCCTCAGTCTGTCGGGGGCGGAAGGCCACGACGTCACACTTCTGGCAATACCGTCGCGCGGCCGCACCTCAGGCAGCAGCCTCGAAGCAATGACACAATATTGTCTCAGCCATTATCCGGGCAACACCTTCGCCTCGGAAGTGCCGCCCGAAACCTCGCTGACCCCATTTCTCGAGACTGTAGCCGGACAGACAGCCGTAGACATTATCGGCGTTCCTAACAAACGCAAGAACAGCATTGTCAGGTTCTTCAACCCGACAATCGCCCACCGCCTGCTCTACCTCGCCGACCATCCGATGCTCGTCATCCCGGTATGACCGTTGACACTGAGAAAGTGTCGCAGAGTTTCCGCTATAATATGATTTTCCGACCCCGAGTTTGGCCGGAGGCGTTTCAAAACTCTGATTTCGCGTAATGGCTATACTATCATCGAATACGAATCGGTCAAGAAAAGCCGCACCCGCCTGCGCCAGCGCATGGGACTGTCGGTCGACGAATCGCTCGAAGAGCGCCTCCGCCTCTACGACGCCGACTGACCGACAGAAAAGGGAGCACCCATGCGGGCACTCCCTCAACCAATCTAATCTCTATGCTTATTTTTTATCCTTCTTGTCATTCTTGTCTTTGCCCCCATTTGCGTCCTTGACCTTGTCGGCCTTCACTGCACGGAATTGGCAGTCTTTCTTGAACTTGCGGTCACCGAACATAGCGTGATGCTTGCCGCGCATCTGAGCCTTGACCTTCAGATTGCGTCCGCCGTTCAGATAGGCGTTTTCGAGGAACTGGGTGTACTGCTCGGGAGTCAGCACCTTCTTCAGCTCGGCAAGATATTTCGCCTGGGCCGCACGGCGGTCGACTCGGGCAGTGGAATCGCACCGATTCTTTTTGTCGCGGCAATCCTTGCGAAGAGCCTTGAACTCGGCGGCGCGCGCCTTATTGAGCTCAATAAGCTGAGTCTTCTGCGCGTCGGTCAAGCCGAGACCTTCGAACTGGCGCAGGCAGCGGGCCGCGCCGCAGGGTTTGTCGCAATTCTTCTGACAGGGAGCCTCTGCACACGGCGTTTCGGCACAGTTGCCACAATTATTATTGTTCTGGGCGTTCACGCCGAGGAAAGCAAAAGCCGAAACGGCCAAAATCATCAGTTTCTTTTTCATCATTTAATCGGTTAATTTAATTCGTTTGCTTATTCGTTTGCTTATATGACAACAGAAACCGCCCGACGTTTAATCGGAAACATGATTTTAAATTAAATTAAGATTCTCGAAATATTTAGCACTCGCAAGCATGTTTATCGATAATATTTCTTAATTTTGCGCAAATTTGTATCTATACATTACAATCAAATATAGTAATTCGAAAGAGTATGAAAAAACAGATTTGGCACAGTGCATTCGTTCTATGCTCGGCCCTGACGCTCGTCGGCTGCAGCAGCGACAGCTTCGCGCCGTCGGACGGAACCGGCACTGTCGAACTTCAGCTCGACGTCGACCGGCAAGTGCTGACAGCGACCCCGTCGAGGGCTTCGCTTCCGGAGATTGTCGAAGGCCTCACTGCCGATGATTTCACCATCCGCCTCGTGGCCTCCAACGGACAGTCGCAACAGTGGAGCTACGCCGATTTCTCCGGCGAGAAAATCGCCGCCGGCACCTACACCCTTGAAGCCTTCTACGGCACAGAAGGGGAAGAGGGATTTGAAAAGCCCTATTTCGCCGGCTCAACTCAGGTTGTTGTGCGCAGCGATGAGTCGACCCACGCCGCAGTGACAACCAGCCTGAAAAACGCCGCCGTGACAGTGAGCTATTCCGACACTTTCAAAAGCTACATGACGGCCTACAGCGCATCGATACGCACCGCCGGCTCGGCCGACGGTCTCGACTACCCGTCGTCGGCCACCGACGATCTCTTCGTCAATGCCGGCGAGGCTTCGCTCTACGTGACCTTCACAACGCCTCAGAACCAGACGGCCACACTGAAGGTCGTCGACTTCACCGCCGAAGCGCAGCACCGCTATAATATAAGCGTCGACCTCAACAACGGCAACATGGGCGACGCCGTTCTGACAATCACCTTCGATGACACCGCCCAGGTTGCCGAACCGATCGAGATTGTGCTCAGCGAAGAACTTCTCAACGCGCCCGCGCCCGCTATCAGCGCCACCGCCACGACGGTCATCTTCGTTGTCGGCGGGCTCACACTGCTGGCATTCACCGCACGCGAGATCATGCAGGCGCGCAGGCTCATCGCTCAGGGCGGGGAAATCACCGTCGACGGCGACCTGGTCACGATTCCCGTGGTGAAAAAAGGCACCGTAACCAACGAGTCGTTCAGGCTCCCGGACGTCGAGTACACCAAATTCGATGCGGAGGAAAACGAATTCACCATCTCGCTGCCGGCCGCCCCCCATGTCATCCGCGGCGCATTCTTCGAAAGCTCCGATGCGTTCGACGCCTTCAAGTCCACCTTCAAATAACAGAATATACACCACGAACAAACAACGTTTTGCAATACACGACACGTCCGCTAAGCAAAACATTTTATCAATTAACGTTATAACCGAAAAGACAATGCGACACATTTTCAAACTGCTCGCCGCGAGCGTCGCTGCGGCAACGATCTGCTCCTGTTCCTCGCTCACAGGCTATCCGACGGATGCCGAGGCGAGTTATGCCAAAGCCATCGAAATCGCAAAAAAGAGCGTCGACACCGACAAGTTCAAGGTCTATTCGCTTTCGTTCATGGAGGGTGAAACCCTGTCGGACAACCTGTTCCTCATCTCGGTAAAACTGGTCAACAAGGACAACCAGGCATTTTCGCAGTCCTACTACATGACCGGGCTCGATCCGACCGCCCTGAGCGACGTACAGCGCACGTTCGAGGCCCCCGAATACGAAACCACCGTCGGCATCGACCTTACGAAGCTCGACGCCGCGCAAATCGCCGCACAGATCGCACAGGCCAAGACCATGCTCCCCGAAGGACACACCTTCAAGTCGGTAGGAAGCTACCAGATCGAGGAGGATGTCCCGGCAGGCAATTCGGTATTCAACCGCAACAAGACATT
>ENA-ORUL01001379-ORUL01001379.1-human-gut-metagenome-genome-assembly--contig:-NODE-1379-length-17113-cov-4.432055_pt1 | contig 17113 bp, 23 predicted proteins | sample MGYA00242084_ERZ509219 | MGnify/ENA primary metagenome ERZ509219 (study PRJEB26280, sample SAMEA2338792) | human gut metagenome | biome: human gut; feature: human-associated habitat; material: faeces...
ATATCATCCTCCAAAAGGAGGCATACCATTTCGGATCACTTGATCCTACTTCCCTACATTCATCAGGAATAGTCGTTAGGCATTTATTGCATATGCAAATTTAGCACGGGATTGTCTTAAAAAAGAGTTTCCCCGTTTAGGTATGTTTTCTATTAGAATTACTTCTAAAAGGCGCACACGTTTTTACGCTGATATAATTGACAAGACAAATATTTTTTATCGTCTTTTTCTCTTACAAAAAATTGAAAAAGGCAATGGCATGGAGGTAAAGCCATTTGATCAATTAATAAAGGATTCCAAGCACAAACGATATGTCTTCTTGAAAATGGGAATTTCTTGAGATACCAAAAAACTTTGCCAATCTGATCCTCATACGAGGTATAAGGATTCGTAAAGCTCTTTTGCTGTTCGGTGTAGTTGTCGGGATTAACAACAACTCCATCTAACAGGCCGAACGGCGTCTCAATTGTTGCGCAAGTGCCTTCTGCCGAATAATGACGCCACTGCTGACCATAGACTGGGCCAAGATTTCCCTCTTTGTCTGCCCATTCGTCCCAAATCGTCACGCCATTTTCTTGGAGATACTTAATGTTTGTATCACCCTTCAAGAACCAAATCAGTTCGTGAATAATGGACTTTAAATGGAGTTTCTTTGTAGTTAAAAGAGGAAAAGAATTTTTAAGATCAAATCTCATTTGCCTACCAAAAACGGAGTAGGTACCTACTCCGGTTCGGTCTTTTCGATAGCTTCCATTTTGTAAAATATCTTGTAAAAGGTCTAAGTATTGCTTCATATTTTCTCCTAAAAAGCTTTATACTTATTTACAATAAATTTTATTAAAAATCTTTTTAAGACACTATTATGATTATCAAAGCAAAGCAAAGACTTATGGCAAAAACTCCTAGTGAAAAATTACAGGAAATTACAGAAACTATGTATAATAATGGTTCTCCTGCTGATTGGGAAAAAATAGGTATCCAGCTTTTTGCTTATCTTAAGCAAGCCCCTGTTTCGATCGAGAAGACCGAATTAAAGATTCAAAACACGATTGTAATTCCTTCGAAGAAGAAATAAGGTTTTCTTTGGAAATCTCGGAATATTCTTTGACTAAATCTTCATAAGCTACTCTATTTATCTTTATAAGAGGAGTAGTTCTTTCAATGATTTCAAAAACATTTCGAACTAACAAGCTATCAATAGCTTCATTAATTTCGTATTCGTTTTGAGTTTGGGAAGCCATCCATTTTTTAACTGTAGCTAGGGTATAACGATCTTTTCTTTTATTTTTAATTGTATTTTTAATAAAAATAGTATCAAATTTATTCATATAAAATCCTACTAAAATAATTATCTAAATTATACCACTATGAAAAAAGAATATCAAGACTTACTTAATAAATATACTTTATTGAATAGTAGATTACATGAAGGAAAAGAAAATTTATCTTATGAATATAAGGCTTTATTAGTAAAGCAGCGAACCATAATGGAACAATATTTGAGGATATTGGAAGAAAGAGCTTTCTTTGAAAAAATAGATTTATTAGGAAAATAAAATGGCAGATAAAAATTTAGTGGCTCCGGATCGATTAGCTATTCCTATAGCTTCGGAAGGAGACTATAATATTATTCCGACAAATTCTCAAGATAAAGCTTCTCTTGAACAAGGATTTCCGGTAAAAACTTCTATTCCTTTCAATCAAGGAGGAGATCCGGTTAGTCGCAATGATATGAATGGTTTTTTAAATCTTCTTTCCAAGCATTTATATTGGTATCAGAGCGGTGGTCAAGCGATTTATAGTAATCAAAATAATTACATTCCTAATAATATTGTTCTTCATAATAATAATTGGTGGATTTGTCGAGCCGCTAACGGCCCTCAAAACGGAGGTATAATCGCTCCGGGAGCAAATACCAATTATTGGCGAACTTTGCAAGAAAGTTTAGGATTAGTGAGTACTGCTAATCTAAATAATTCTATTGCCGGATTAGTAAGAGAAGTAACCGCTTCAGGTAATACTATAAGAGTAACAAAACAAAATGGTTCTGTTTCTAATTATACCATTCAAAGCGGTAACTGGACGCTTTATGCCCAATCCAATGGTTGGATAAGAAATGATTCTACCGGCTTTACCTTTCAGTGGGGACAGTGGGATGGTCATGCTCCCGGCCCGGATACTGTTTATTTTCCAAGAACTTTTAGTTGGTGCATGGGAATAACTACTCAAAATTTGACTTCCGCACGAAATCCTTATAAAAACTTTTTCACAGTATATACTCTTAATAATTCCGGTTTTCAAGGGCGTGTGGATGATGTTAACGTAAGACAGAATTATTTAGCTTGGGGTTTGAGTTAGAATAATAAAAAAGGGTTAGATATCTAACCCTTTTACTTTCTTTATAAAAACTTTATTTTAAGTCTTTATAAAAAAGATTTTCTTTGAAAAAATTCTCCATATAATCGGCTTTGCGAGGTTTAATACCTTCGCAATAACATTTAGCATGCATATCTCTATTGAATAGTTGTACCGCGACAGTAAAACCTCTTTTTCCAAAGGATAATGAGAAGAAATATTCATCATAATCTTTCTCGTTGGCCCGATTATTTTGAACAAAGGCTAAACGTCCTCTATAAATACCTTTTAAAATATCCTCATTAGTGAACGTATCTTCAAGAAACTTGATATTGCCTTTGTCTTTAGTAGTGAAACAAAAAGGTGTTTCACCAACTAAAAAACTAATTTTAGCTTCTGTTTTTGTAGTTTCAAGGGTAATAGAGAATTTGCCATTTGCTAAAGTTTTATTCATTTCAAACTCCTGTTAAAAATTTTTGAAAAAAAGAGACTGAGTTACTTCATTAGTAATGTAAATTCTAATAGCATGCTTTGCAGAGAGTATAATCTTATTTAAGAAGCTTATACTTTTTATTAAAAATTTGTTTTCAGGTCGTTTGTTTAGTATTAAGGAATAGATAAAATGATTTATTTGATTAAGTTTGATCAGCAAGGTTTTAGACAGGATACCTATCCTTTGGAAGAAAAAGATCCTCGTATTCAAGAACTTTTAAAAGAAGGTTTTGAAAAAGTATCCGAAGAAAATTATAACAAGCTATTAGGGAATATAGATGGTAAGATTTATAGAAAAACTCCTCGAGGGTTTGAACCTTATACTTATACTCCCAGTGAAAAAGATAAACTCTCTCAAAAAAAGGCTTTGAGAGAGGAAGAGCTTGAGAATTTAAAGGTACAAGTAGATGGGATGGTTTTTGATGCCGATGAAATTTCTCAAAATAGAATCTCTCGGATTTTATCTACTGCTTATACTTTGAATCAAGATATTGATACTACCTTTAAAGAATGGATATTAGCAGATAATACTATTTCTAAAGTAAGTATTAGACAGTTAAGTACTGTTCTAGAAAAAGCTTCTGAAAAGACTTCAGAGTTATGGTTGAAACCATATAAGTAAAAAATTAAGGGATCCTAATAGGATCCCTTTTCATTATTCTAATTTATCCAACTCTTTTTCTAGCTCCGCTTGATTATCTACTACAGTCCAAATATCAGAATAAGGTTTTTCCCACAGCATATCCGGTTCATCTACTTCTTTGTACTCTTCTCCATTTAAATAGGTGAAGGTAACTCGAGCCACTAGTTTGCCGTTTTTAGTAACGTAAAAGAGACCATCTTCCTTAAGCTCGTAATTATATCTAGAATTAGATTTCATTTAATCCTCTCTTAAAGTTTGACTTTACCAATAACCACTAAGTTTTTGTAAACGTTTTTAATAACATAACTCGTTACTTTAATTTTACCATTTATTTGAAGAGATTGAAACTTTTTAGCAGAACTACTAAAAACTACATTGAGACCGTTTTCGAGGGTAAGAGTAAATTCAGTTGTATGTGCGGAAACCCAACTATTAACAGAGTATTCTTTTTCACAAATTTTGGTAATAGTAGCTTCGAAGGGTTCTTCTTTTTTAATAAATTCTTGTGCTAAATTTTCTTTTCTAGTAACCGGTTTTGCTAAATAAGCCTTTACAAGAGCGGCGATATATCCAACCATCTTAGTAGAAGTAAGTTCTTGTTCTACTAAATGTTTGCAGGTATATTCGAAATCGCTCTTTGGAGAAATATTTTTCCAAAATTTGATAACCTCGTTTGCTTTTTCCGGATATTCTCCATGAAATCTCAAAATCTCGTTTTTAGTAGAGTTTTCATAGTTGGCCGGCTTGAAACCCTTTTCAGAGATAACCTTGTAAGCGATATTGATAAGAATACTTACCGGAATTATTTCTTGAAAACAGCCTCCGGTATTTTCTTTTTCTTCGTATTCTCTAAAGAAAGTAGCAATTTCGTTTAAATACCCGAGGTTATGTTTTCTAGCGCAGCTCTCACCTAATACTAATAACTTACCTTGTTTTTCGAAAACATACTTAGCAGCAGAAATCTTGCGACCACAATCCGCGCAAGTTTCAACTTCATTAATTTGTTCCCAATCGATCTGTTGAGAAAAGCTTTTGAAAACACCCTTCTTGGTATAACCTAAGTAGGTACCAAAATCATTGGAAGAAAGCGTTACTTCAAAACCTTCCTCTTTTTCTTCGAAGGTTAAGGGAACGTATCCTTTGTTTCGCATCTTTTCTGCGGTTCTTTTTAAAATCGCTTCAAGAATTGCTTTACTTTTTGTTTTCAAAAACATATCTTTTCTCCTGTTATTTATATTATAGGATTTTATAGGACTTAGGGTAAATTAAAAATTTTATAGAAAAGGTCTTTTTAAGGAAAATATAAATGCAATACCAAAAAACTATTTGGAAAAAAGGTGACTGTATTAAATCCAAAGCTTTAAACAATTTGGAAGATGGGGTTGCTAATAATACAGCTTGCCTTAATGAATTTTCACAAGGTTTTGATTGCCTGAACGAGGCCCTTAATGCTTTAACCGATTCTACTACTTCCTTGGGAGAAGAGGTTAAAAATTTATCAAGTAATTTAAGTGGCGGCAAAAATAATGAAGAAATCGTTGCTCAGGTAAATGCTTTATTGGAAAAAGTAGATACTTTGGAAACTTCTTATAATGCTCTTACGGCTGAAATTTCTTCATTACAGGAACAAGACGAAACCGCTCTTTCTAAATTAGCCGACCTTTCTACCCGTTTGGGAGAAATGAAAACTTCCTTAGAAAATAAAGATACAGAATTGGAAGCTAAAGATAACGAGATTCAAGGTAATGTAAATACATTAAAAGAAGAAGTAACTGGCTCAGTATCTCTTTTAGAAAAAAATGTTTCTGATGTTCATGAAACGAGTCTTATTAATTCACTGCAGTTAAAAGCTTTAAATGAGCTGATTCGCTATAAGGATTCCGGTCAGGAAATTAAATTCCAAGAAGGTCAAAATGCAATTATTAGTGAGCAACCGGTTTCTTTAAATAACGTTGCCATAACTACTTCTAAGAGTGTTACCGCTAAAGCCATTACTTTGAATGGTTTGGAAGCTACCTCTAGTTTCTTTGAAGCTAAGGCTACAAATAACATTGATATGTCTCCGGTAGTTGCTTCCGGAGATTTACCAAAAGCAACTTCTCAGGCGGTTTTAAAACTCCGTAACGATGGTGCGGTTTATTTGGATAAGATTTCTTTAGAAGGTACTAGCTATAATGGTATTGAAATTGGTTTATCTTCTACAGTAGATTCTCAAATTACGGACTATGCTCCCAAGAGTATTTATGTTTCCGATTTAAATATTGCGGATACTTCCAATAACGGTATTAGTATTTTTAATTATGCAGAAAATGCCAATATCACTTTTGTAAACTGCCATTTTGGTAAAGTTTCAAATTGCTTCCGTATTTCCAATCGCTCTAATGTGCCGGCAACTTTTACCTTCATTAATTGCTCTTGTGATCAATGGGATACTTCCGAATATCGAGGAATGGTTTGTTTGCAGGATTATACCAGCAAGACTTTAGAGCAAACACAAGAAACTAATCGCTTTGCCAAACTAACCCTACGTTTCATAAATTGCTCCGGCCCGGATGGTAAGATAATTAGTAAACCTGCGGAAGAGGTCTGTGGAAGTAAGGATGAAAATCAACTCCTTTACATATATAATAATAAGGAAGGTTTCTTAGCTTACGATGCTAACCGCTATCCTAAGGTACTATATGAATAAACTCGCACGTATTTTAAAATCAGAAGTTTTTCCACTGGTAGTATTATTTGATGAAGATGATATCTATAAATTGGGTAGAATTTACTACGAAGGTGGTTTTCTCAATTTAGAAGCTAAATCTCTTCATATTCCTAATAGCGTTATTAAAGTAGCAATCTTAGAAGAAGATGGTATTTATTTGAGTGTAGGTATTACGTATCCTAAAAAGTTGGTTGATAGGAACTCTCTTTATTCCGTAATGGATGAAAAGGTATTACCGATTTTTGACACAGGTATTTCTAAATATTCTAAAAATTTTGTTAGGGATAATGCCAAAATTACTAGCGTGGGAAATGTATATTTGTTTACCGTAGATTATGAGATAGAAAATGGATAAACAAGATAGTGCAGTCATTTTAGATTTAAGAACTTTAGTTGGTACTGCCAATGTATTTGCAAAGCAGGATATGTATCGGGTTATGTATCCCGGTTCCTCTGTAGATATTAAGCATTTCTCCAATACAGAGAATATCGAATTATCCGGCCCCTTCAAATTATTTGTTCTTACAGTAAAAACTCCAGCGGCGGTAACAATCGATAATAAAGAAATCTACGTTAATCGCATTTTGGTTTATGATGATATTTGTGAACGTATTATTATAGCAGGAGAAAATTTAGTTGGAACCTATTTAGCTTTAACTCCTTACTTTTCTCAAGAAGAAGCTATAGTAGACGAAGCTATTGTAGACGAAAGTATTTTAGAGGAATGAATATGAGTTCTTTTACTACTCCTGCTATTTTACAGTTATTAGATCATTATAAATGGCGAGTATTTACTCCATTTTCTTTTTATAAAGGCACTAAAGAAAATAGAGAATATACCATTGTAGTTCCGGTAGGATATGAGACGGATCTTACTTCTGTTCCTCGTATTCTATGGACTATTTTTCCTCCTCACGGTCGATATGCAAAGGCAGCAATTATTCACGATTTTATGTATGATCAAGCTCTTAAAACTAAGGAAGAAGCTGATAGAGTTTTTTACGATGGTATGCTAATATTAGGAGTACCAAAGTGGAAAGCAAAAATACTTTATTTAGGTGCTAAACTTTTTGGAAAAGGTAAATATAATGATTAAGATTAATGCTAAGAAACGTCTCTTTGCAGATGTTAAAAATTTAGGTATTACTTCTAACGATATTAGAAAACTATTTAAACTTTGGGATGCAAATATTTTAGGTGTTTCAACACAAGATATCGTTAGTGATTTAGAACTAGAAAACGATTTTACTCGCAATCTATACGGTACTCGTATTTACGAAAGCGATGAAGAAAATTGTGATTTATCAGAAAATATTGACGTATCAGAGTACGCTACTCTTGCTGTAGACGTTCAAGGCGGTTTAATATCCCCAAGTTACAAGCTTCCTAAAGGCGCTAATAAACTTACTATTACCTTCTTTAGAGAAATACGGACTCTTCCTGATGAAGAAGATGAATATCCAACAGCTATATACAAAGATATTAACCCGTATGCAAAGAAAGCTTATACTAATGCTGTCAATAAATTGAAAAACGCTTGTAAGAAAGTAGAAAACAATGACGGTTATTTTTGGTTTGCTGGCAGTGATTACGACGTAGAACGTATGGACGACGAAGTAACTTTAGTAGATTTTGCTTTTGAACTTTGGTTTATCCCCTTTGGTGAATAATATGAAAATACATGCTAGTAAAAGACTAAAAGCCTTTCCTGAAGATTTACTTACCGATCTTTTGGAAAAAATAGGCTTTAAAGATAGTGGAAGAGATTATTACTACAGAAATGGGTGGAGTGATCCAGAAAATTTAGAAAGCCTTTTAAATGAAAAAAGCCGTTTTCCTGTAGATGTTTCTGTTCTTAAGAAAAGCGTTCAGAAAAATAAACTTATTGTTACGGAGTTCTTTTCATTAGAAATATCTATGTATGATGATCAGGAAAATCCTCATATATTTTACTGCTTTTTTTCTACAGCTTATGATAACATTGACTTTAATATAGGTTTTTCAATGTTACGATTAGACTAAATTCCCTTTAGGGAGGAAATATGAAAAAATATGTCCAAGGAGAATTTATTACAGCTTTTCAGTATGGTGTTGATTCTCCTCCCTTTTGGTTTTATCATACATGCATTTCTGATGAAGAAACTACTTATATAGAAAAAACTATGGAACCAATTATTTTCGGAAATTTTTTAGTTTTAGAAAAAGATGGTTCTGTAACGCAGTATGAAGAAAAAGAATTTTTAAAAAAGTTTTTAGTAGTTTACATAAAAGAATAAAGTTACTATAATATATAAGAACTTTTTATATTTTAAGGAAATATTATGGAAAAATTAAACGATTCTGAAAGAACAAAATGTGAAGTATGGACTCGTAGACCCTAATTATGCGTGTCCTTAAAAATGTTACCTAAACGGGGAAACTCTTTTAATAAAGACAATCCCGTGCTAATCACCATAAGAGAAACCCAAGAGGTTGGTTTATGAAAGAAATTTGGAAAGATATTCCTGAATGGGAAGGTTTATATCAAGTCTCTAATTTGGGAAGAATAAAATCTGTTAGAAGAGATAAAGTAAAAGTTTTAGATATAAATAATGTAGGTTATGCAAAAGTACAATTGTGTGACGGAATAAGGCGTAAAAAATATTTTGTTCATCGTCTAGTTGCCCATGCTTTTGTTCCCGGATATTTTGAAGGTGCTCAGGTAAATCATATTGATATGGATAGAACTAATAATATAGCTTCTAATTTAGAATGGGTAACACCTTCTCAAAATCAAAAAAAGACTGTTGATATTAGGGGCTTACATGAAGGGCATTTTCAAAAACAACCTTACAAATTAATTTTATCTACTGGACAGGTATTTTATTATGATACAATAAAAGAGTGTGCAAGATCTTTAGGATTATCCAAATCAGGTTTATATTTAAAGCTTGAAAATGGTGGGTATCTTAAAGAATTTGATGGATATCTTTCTAAATGTGAAATGCCTAACGACCATTCCTACAAGGAAGTAGAGAAGAAGTCTTCTCGAAACGGTAATCAGAGATGATATGGTCTGATCTTTACAGTGATGTAGAGCTGTGTTAACTCACGGGTATAAACTAACGACTTATACTGAACGTACTGGTAATGGGTTACCATCGTCCCGTTTCCTCTTTTAATATTGGCAAGAAAGGGGAATTTTATGAACGTAAATGCTTCTCTGAGAAGAAGTGCAAGGATAAATAATGGATGGTATTTTAAAAGCTTTCCGCAAAACTTGTCCTGAGTTTATTTTTAAAGCCATGACTCACGAGCCTAGGCATCTTGAGGTAATGGCTTACTCCGATACAACGTTTAAAAACGCTCTTCAAATTTATCAAAACTTTTTAAAAAATATTTGTCAGGAATACGACGCTGTCCCTTATGAGGATAACTATAATGTAGTTTTTAAGAAAGACTACGTTTGTGTAGATACATGGGTTTTTCTAAATAATCCTTTGCCTAATGGTGATAGAACTATTTCTATTACAGGAATTTTCGCAACAGGAAAAATTTCCAGCCTAGTATCTTCGTATGGTTCTGTTTATTTTTGCACGATGTTTGTGCAAGATAATTGATCTTTTTAAAACTTTTTATTAAAATAAAGGTTATAAGGAGATTGAGAGATGGAATCAAAAACAGAAAAGATTTTAAAAGTTTTAGATAAACTTTACGAAAAAGAAAAGAAGTATTCTTCCAAAGACCCTGCGCTCGTTAAGAAGTATCAAAAACAGTACAGCGATAATTTCATGTTTGATGCATGGAAAGGTGTTCACCCTGTTCTTAACGTAAGTATTGGTGATAAATACGATTGGCGAAAAAATGATTATTGGGTTTTTGAAAAGGGTGAATTTGAAAACCGCTGGGAATATGAATTTGTATTTGACCATTCTCAAGTTATTAAAGACATCAATGAAAAGCTTTCTAAATTAAAGGAAGCTCAAGAGTTTGATGAACGTAAAAGAGAACGTGAAATTAAAAGAGAATGGAAGGCGAACCGCTTAAGCAACGCTCCCGAGCCTATTCAAGAATTTCGTAAAGAGTTATTTGATGCAACTTATAGAAGTCTCTTAAGTCTTAAAGCCTATTATGCTAAATACGATACTGAAAAACAGGCTCGTTTAGCAGGTGAAAGCGTTAGTGCTTACGTGCATTTTGAGTACGCCACCGACGAAGACCTTAGACGGGAGGCTAAAAATGATGCTGATGCCGCTATTTTAGATTTAATGAATAGGGTTTATGAAAAGGCAGGTGAAATAGTTAAATGTATAGATTGGACTATCAGCAAAGGACGATTAAACGGAATTATTGAGGGTACAAAAGGATCAGTTTCTGTGGAAAGTATTTTTGCGGGCGGTTATAATATCCAAAGACTCCACGTAAGAACTTTAGTAAAACCTATTGTTCAAGTTAATGCTAAGGTACGTTTGTATGATAGTAAATTCTAAAAAGAGACTGCTTGCCCGTAAACCTTCTTTACGGGATTATGATGTGCGACAAAAAATTAGAGATCGTATTGATAATTACTTCACAGGTCAGTGTACCTTTTTTGATACTAAAAACGGTAAAGACTGGTACGTAACTAAAGACGGCGATCGTTCAAAATTTGTTGAATATCTAAAATATCAAAATTTTGAAAACTTTGATTATAGTGAGAGCTGGGATTCTGAATCAACGCTTATTAAAGTTCCTATCAAAATAAGTTCTAACGGTCAAAAGATAAATATCGCTAATATTATGATTGTTGAAATAATACCTTTTGATAAAAAAGAACTTTTAACTGTTACCTATAAACTATGAAAATACTTGCTAAGAAAAGACTCCAATTGGCCTCTTTAAAACCTATTAAAACAATTAGATTTAAAACTAAGTATGATTTAAGTGAAGATTATAGGATGAATACGGATATTAATATTATGAAATATCCGGATAAAACTATTCTCCTTTCCATTACCGCAAAGGATTTCGATAATAGAGTTAAAACGTGTGAAATTCATTTCACAGAAAATCAGATTAAAAAGCTACTTACTAGTTTTAAAAGCCTTAAGCCAGAAACTCGGGCGGATCTTCCCTTTATACCGACTCCGGAACAAAAAGAAGAGGAAAATTATAAACAGGAGGAATATTATCAAATAATAAGAACACGGGATCTTAAGGATGGAGGAAAAGAAATCATATTCAATGTAGAAACAGATTCTTATATAAATACCATGGAAATTTTCCTTCACAAAGAGGATTTTGATAAATTAATTAAAGCTCTTATTTCTTAAGATTTTTAAAATTAATTTTTTAGGAATTTTTAAATGATTATTAATGCTAAAAAAAGATTAGAAGCTTCCACCCTTACTAATGTGATTTTCTCCATGCCTGCAGAGGAACAAGAACAATATATGGAAGTTTTGTCTCAGAGTAAACCGGGTGATGTTATTGATTTTGGTGGTACCGATGCCTACGTTTTAGCAGAGGATACTTTTGCAAGAATGCAGAATGGTAGTTATCAAATCATTATGATTGCTAATAGAAAAGGGACAGTTATTACCGTTCCTGCTAAAGTGATTAAAGATATGGTTAAATGGGTTAAATAAAATATCTTCAAATTTTCCAAAAAAAGGTTCTAAGTATTTTAGAACCTTTATTTTTATCAATTGCAAATAATATGATAAAATATATAGAAAAACGTGACGGCAGTATTGCCAAATTCAATCCCAAGAATATCTATAACGCTGTTTATCAATCTGCTAAATCCTGTAATGAATTTGTAGATGTAGATAACGTAGTTAGATTAGTTACTGAAAGACTTGAAAAAAGAAATCAGCCTACTATCAATATAGAAATTGTTCAAGACGAAGTAGAGTTTGTCCTGATGGGGTTAGGTTATTTCAAAGTCGCTAAGTCTTACATTACTTATCGCAATATGAGAGATGCACAACGTAATCTTTCCCTTGGTAATATAAATGCGGAAAGTTCTGTTGAAGAATATCTTTCCCGTGCCGATTGGCGAGTAAATGCTAATGCTAATCAAGGCTATTCTCTAGGCGGTATGATTTTGAATGTTGCTGGTAAAGTAACTGCTAATTACTGGCTTAACAAAATTTACCCTAAGGAAATTGGACAAGCCCACAGAAATGGAGATATTCATATCCATGACCTTGATATGCTTTCTATATACTGCTGTGGATGGTCTTTAAAAAATGTTTTAAGAGAAGGAATGAATGGTATTGCCGGTAAAATTGAAAGTAATCCACCTAAGCATTTAAGCAGTGCTCTGAATCAGGCATTAAACCACCTATGTTGTTGTCAGAATGAAGCGGCGGGAGCCCAAGCCTATTCTTCTTTTGATACTTATATGGCTCCTTATATAAGAATAGATAACCTTTCTTATAAAGAGGTCAAACAGCATTTACAGGAATTTATTTATAATCTAAACGTTCCTTCGCGATGGGGATGTGTTCCAACTTCTACAGAGGTTCTTACTACAGATGGCTGGAAAGACTCTTATACTCTTTCAATGAAAGATAAAGTTTATTCTATTAACAAGAGAGGTGAACTGTGTCTTTCAACTATTAAAAGAATTATTCACAAGAAAAACGCTTCTAAAAAACTAATTGCTTTTAGAAATGATCATTATAATTATGAGCAATTGGTAACTCCTGAGCATAGAGTTTTAGTAGGTCGTACTCAGCTTTCTAAATTAGATGATTTGAAAATTAAGAGAGCGGAAAATATTAGTGGAATTACTAATTTACCAGTAGCCTTTACAAATTCTATTATAGAAGATTCTTCTCCCTCTAATGAAGAAGTTATGATGGCAGCTGCTCTTTATTGCGATGGCAGCTGGTATTATAAAGAAAAGGTTGATACTCCTAGAGTGTTTTATTTTAAATCTCCTAATAGACAAAAGGATTCATGGTTTGAAAAACTTTGTAAAAAATTAGGTGTAGTATATAAAAAGAAAAAAGTTATAGGTGACTTTGGTTCTACTGTTAATAAGTATGTTTTCCATAGTGATTCTGCACGTAAACTTACAAAATTAGTAGGCAGAAAAACTCGTATTGATGAAAAGTTTTTGAATATGAATAGAGAAAAATCTCAACTTTTCTTAGATACGTGGATGGCACATGATGGGCAAGAAGAAAAACATATTCTTCAATTTGATACTCTAGCTATTGCAAAAGGTTTACAGCATATTGCGGTTAATGCATGTAAAACCTCTTCTATTGTAAAAATACATAAGTCACAGTATGTTAAATTACGTGGCGTGGAAATGCTAGGAGTTAAGCAAATCCAACAAATAGATTATGATGGAGAAGTTTGGTGTCCTTCTCTTACTATGGGTACTGCTATTTTTAGAGATAAAAACGGAGGTGTTTTTATTTCTGGTCAAACTCAAACACCATTCACAAATTTAACTTTCGATTGGGTATGTCCTGAGGATTTGAAAAAAGAAAAGCCTGTTGTTGGTGGTAAAGAATGTGATTTCTTTTACGGAGATCTCCAAAAAGAAATGGACATGATTAACAAGGCTTATATTGAAATCATGTTAGAGGGAGATAAAAACGGTCGGGTATTTACCTTCCCTATTCCTACTTACAACATGACTAAAGAGTTTGATTGGGATAGTGAAAATAGTACCCTTCTTTTTGAAATGACCGCTAAGTATGGTTTGCCATATTTTCAGAATTTCATTAACTCTGAATTAAAGCCTAATATGATTCGCAGTATGTGCTGTCGTTTACAATTGGATTTAAGAGAGCTTTTGAAAAGAGGAAACGGTTTATTTGGTAGCGCAGAACAAACAGGTTGTTATGACGAAGAAACCGAAGTTTTAACCAGACAGGGTTGGAAATTTTGGAAAGATGTGACTATGGAAGATGAGTTTTGTACTCTGTCCCGCAGTAGAAAAATTGAGTATCAACGACCTATTCGTCTTTTCAAGAAAAAATACTCTGGAAAAATGATACATTTTAATACTAGAAACCTCGACCTTAAAGTTACTCCTAATCATAATATGCTGATAGAAAATCAAAAAGGAGAGCTTTCTTTAATAAGAGCGGATAAATATGCTTTTTCTAGTAAAATTTATCATAATGGTATTCCTAAAAGAGGCATATGGCTAGGTAAAAAACAAGATTTATTTGAATTAAAAGGTATTGAAGGAACAAAGTGCTGTTTCGGTCATGAATATCCCTATACCTCGCCTGATCGTACTTTTGATACGAAAGATTGGATGGCTTTTCTTGGTATTTTCCTAAGTGAGGGTTGGTATAGTAAAATTAAAAATCGTAATAAAGATTACCTTTTTATAATTTCTCAAAAGAAACCTCACGTTAGAAAACAAATTAAAGAGCTTTTTAAAAGAATGGGAATCCATTACAATGAAAAAATCGTTAAAAATGGTTTTGGAGTTCATTGTAAGACCCTTCATTCCTATCTTAAACAGTTTGGTTTGCAGAAAGTTCGATTTATCCCTAGAGAAGTTTTAGAATTAGATAAAGAGTATTTAGAGATTCTTTATCATTGGCTTATGTTGGGAGATGGTTCCGTATCTAAAAACGGACAAGAGACTTATTATACCTGCTCTAAACAACTAGCTAGTGATGTTCAGGAATTAATAATTAAACTTGGTTATGGTTCACGTATTACCACTAAAGATAAATTATATCATGGGAAAATAAACAGAATTTATGAGGTTTCCAAACATGTAAAAAGTGATAAATACTGGATTCAAACTCATAAGAAAATTGAAGTAGAAGATTATTGCGGAAAAATTTATTGTGCCGAAGTTCCCAACCATACCCTTATGGTTAGAAGAAACGGAAAGGCTACTTGGTGTGGAAACTCAATCGGAGTTGTGACCATTAATTGTGCTCGCTTAGGTTATCTGTTTAAAGGGGATAAAGAAAGTCTTTATAATCGCCTTGATTATCTCATGGATTTAGCCCGCAATTCTTTAGAGCTTAAAAGAAAAACTCTTAAACAAAATATGGATAGAGGACTTTATCCTTATATTAAGAGATGGCTAGGAACTTTGCGTAATCATTTCTCTACAATCGGCGTAAACGGCATCAATGAAATGATACGTAATTTTACTAACGATAAGGAAGATATTACTACTGAGAAAGGGCATGCTTTTGCCGTAGAGTTTTTAGATCATGTTAGAGCAAAGCTTTTAAGTTATCAAAGTGAACAGGGAACTATGTATAATTTAGAGGCAACTCCGGCAGAAGGAACTACTTATCGTTTTGCAAAAGAAGATAAAAAGCGGTTCCCTGATATTATTCAGGCTGGTACTCCTTCTAATCCATATTATACTAATAGCTCTCAACTTCCTGTAGGATATACGGACGATCCTTTTGAAGCTTTAGAATTACAGGACGATTTACAGAGAAAATACACAGGCGGTTGTTGTGAAGAAGGGACCGATGTTTTAACTGATAAAGGTATTTTTAAGATCGAAAAATTAGTTGAAGATTTTGAAAAGCTTAAACCCATTAAGGTAATTTCTTTTAATGAAAAAACTAAGGTTTCTGAATGGAAAGAAATAGACGAAGTTTATAAGATAGATGTTTCTTCTAAGGATAAGATAAGAGTTAAGGGGGAAAATAATTTTGAAATCGTCACCTCAGATTGGCATCCTTTCTTTGTAAGTACTAAGAAAAAACTAGCAAGTAATGTATGTCCGGTCTGTGGAGAAGCGTTTGATAATTATCAAGGCCGTAATAATCACTTGGCGCATAATCCAAAGTGTAGAGAAAAATACCATTCTATTAAGGAAAAGGTTTCTAAGGAAAGACCTATTATTCAGAAGCGGGCAGATGAATTGGTTGTAATGGATAAACTAATCCAAAACTCAACAAATTTACTGGTTTCTCAAACTCCGGTTTCTAAGGAATTAGCCTATATATTAGGTTTCTTTATTGGAAATGGTTATCTTGCTTCTACTACTTACAAGCTTTCTTTTTATAGTGGTAAAAAGGATAATCCTTTAGATTACTTATGTGAATGTCTTAAGAAAGAGTTTGGTATTATCGAAACTCCTGAAGTATGGGAACCAACGAATCCTAACTGCATTGAAGTTCGTATTACAGGTAAAGAGAAAATACTTCCTTTAAGAAAATCCTTTGAAAAATTTGGATTTAAACCGGGTAAAAAGACATATACTATATCAGCAAACCCTATTATTCCCTATTTAGATAAGAATAATTTCCCTTCTTTCCTTTCCGGTCTTTTAGACAGTGATGGGTATATTGATCAGCAAGGGGACGGAGAATATGCTACAGTTTCTACAAGCTTATATGATTCTTTAGTTTATTTATTTACTATGACTGGTATTAATCTTAGGATTAAATACCGTAAGAGTAAAAAAGCTAACGAAAAGGATTTTTATAGTTTATATCTTAAAAAGAAATACTTAATGAAGTATTTTGATGAGTTATCTCCTACTCTTCAAAGAGCATTAATTCTTGGTATCCTTAAAGAACCTAAGAAGGAAAGACAAGAAGAAGTAATTAGGGTCAAGGAAGTTTCAAAAACTCAAGTTTCTAATAATCAATTTTACGATTTGAATATTAGGGACAATCACAATTATCTTGCGGGTAAAAACGGAAGCTTTGTATTCGTTCATAATACGGTTTTACACTTGTACATGAATGAAGCTATTAGTTCAGACGCCTGTAAAAAAATAGTTAAAAGAGCTTTAACGAATTTCAAACTTCCTTATATTACTATAACGCCTACTTTTAGTATATGTCCTATTCACGGTTATATAAAAGGACAGCATGAATATTGTCCTAAATGTGATGCGGAATTACTTGCTAAAAAAGCTAATAAATAATTAGGCTAAATAAAAGGAACGTATTTTACGTTCCTTTTTTATTAAAAATTTTAAATTG
>ENA-ORUL01001382-ORUL01001382.1-human-gut-metagenome-genome-assembly--contig:-NODE-1382-length-17105-cov-4.391613_pt1 | contig 17105 bp, 9 predicted proteins | sample MGYA00242084_ERZ509219 | MGnify/ENA primary metagenome ERZ509219 (study PRJEB26280, sample SAMEA2338792) | human gut metagenome | biome: human gut; feature: human-associated habitat; material: faeces...
CCCCCGCCCCCACCGGCAAGCTCGCCCGCCTGCGCGGCGCCTTTGTGGGCAAACCACTCGTCGCCGCCGTCCTGTGCCTGCTGCTCGCCGGCGTCTTTGCGCTGCTGGGCATGGAGGTCTCGTCCAACCACGACTTTACCTGGGTCTACCCCCTGTGCATCCTGCTCGAGTGGGCCATCATCACCGTGCTCATGGTCGGCCTGTTCTTCCTGTTCCAGCGCCACGGCGTAGCTCCCGCGGTCCTGGCCTTTGCCCTCTTTGTCCTGGGCATTGCCGAGTTCTTCGTCATCACGTTTAAATCCATGCCCATCCAGCCGGGCGACCTTTCGGCCATCTCCACCGCCGCCGCGGTCGCCGGCACCGGCTACACCTTCTCGATCTCACTGTTCTGCGTGCTGTCCATGGGCTTTACCGCCATCGCCATGCTGCTGTGTGAGTACGCCGGCCTGGTGGCACCGCACCGTCAGAAGGGCGCCGCCAACGCCAAGCGCATGCTGCTCACCAACCTGCTCGTCGCCGTACTGTGCCTGGGCGGCGTGACCGCGCATGTCACGCTCATCGACTACTACAACACCCTCGGCATCACCGTCTACACCTGGCGCCCGCTCGAGAGCTACTGGCGCGAGGGCTACCTGCCCGCCTTTATTAGTGCAGCGCAGTCCATCAAGCCGCCCAAACCCGCCGACTACTCCGTCGACGATGCCAAGGCCACGCTCAAAAAGTACGCCAAGGCCTACGACAAGTCCGACGCGGCCAAGAGCGACGAGCGCGCCGCCGCAAAGGAGCAGTTCGATAGCGAGAAGCCCACGGTCATCGCCATCATGAACGAGACGTTCTCCGACCTGTCGATCTACCAGAACATGCGCGCCGGCTACGAGGGCCCGCAGTACTTTAAGAGCCTGTCTAACTGCCTCAGCCGCGGCAAGCTCTACGTGAGCGCCTACGGCGGCGGTACCGCCAATACCGAGTTTGAGTTTATGACCGGCAACTCTATGGCCAACCTGGGCTCGGGCGTGTACCCCTACACCATCTACAACATGGAAACGACCGGTAATCTGGCAGAGCAGTTCAAATCGCTCGGCTATTCCACCACGGCCATGCACCCCAACCACGCGACCAACTGGAACCGCGAGAACGTCTACAAGGACTTTGGCTTTGACCAGTTCCTGTCTATCAACGATTTCCAGGGAGCCGACACCCTGCGCGGCATGGTGACCGACCAGGCTACCTACGACAAGATTCTTGAGCTGCTCGACCAGAACGCCGATCCGCAGTTTATCTTCGACGTGACCATGCAGAACCACTCGGGCTACGATACGGGCCTGCTGCCGGTCGACAAGCAGATGCACCTGAACATCGACACGACCGACCTGGACGCCAAGACCGTCGAGGACGGCACGCTATCCGATGTCGACGAGTATGTCTCGTGCATCGAGCAGTCCGACCAGGCGCTGCGCTACTTCCTCAACGCCTTGAGCAAGCTCGACCGCAAGGTGGTCGTGGTGTTCTGGGGCGACCACCAGCCGTTCTTCCCGTCCAAGTTCAATGACAAGTGGTTTACCGGCGAGGACGACGCTACGCATCAGGAGCGTCTGTGGCAGACCGACTACATCATCTGGGCCAACTACGACGTTGCCGGCTGCGACCAGACGAGCGAGGTCGACGACCTGTCCACCAACTACCTGTCCACGCAGCTTATGCAGCTGATCGGCGCACCGCTGACCGACTACCAGAAAGCGCACATGACGCTGCGCGAGTCGCTGCCCGCCATCAACTCGGTCGGCTACGAGGACGCCAGCCTGCGCTGGGCGCTCTCCTCCAACGTCACCGGTGACGATGCCGCCGCCGCAGCCGCCACCAAGGCGCGCGAAGATTACGCCAAGATGCAGTACTACGAGATGTTCCGCGACGGCAAGAACGTGTACACCGAGCACTTCCAGACCGAGGCTAACGAGACCGACCCCAACCTGGCACCGGGTACGACCAAGATCAAGTAGCGAGCCTGTATCCCGGTTCGTCTGCCCGGACGGCGCGGAACGTAAGGTTCCCTGCTCGGACAGTCCTGCGCAAGACGAAGGCCACATTAAGTGGTCTTCTTTGCGTGCGGAACTCGCGATGAACCTTATATGCCTCCGCCTGGACAGACGCCCTGATGTTGGGGCGTGGCTTGTCTTGGGTGTATCGCCGAACATATATAAGTTGAAGGCCACATTAAGTGGCCTTCTTTGTATTCGGAAAGTGTGTCCCGGAATCTGCCTTCGGAATGGGACGCAGTTTCCGCTTGAGAGCCTGTTGGGAAAGCGCATCCCACTTCAAGAGTAAATTCCGGGTCGCACTTTCCGCTAAGGCTCTCAACCGGAAAGTGCATCCCATTCCAAGCCTTAATTCCGGGACATAGTCTCCGGACAAGACGTCACCCGGAAAGTGGGGACCACTCTGAGCGCCGATTCTGGGACACACTTTCCGAAACCCCGCCCATCCGGAAAGCCCGTCCCACTCCGTATACATCCAGGCATGAAATCATCAGCTTATTAGGCCTTCTATCAATAAAGAGACACCCTCCCGGGCGGCGGGCGTTGCGTTTAGAAGATGGACCTAGCGCTTGTTCCTCCGGGACAAAAGAAGCGCGGCTATAAAAGCGATGATGGCAAGCGCCAGCAACACCAAAAGCAAAGCGAGCGTGTTGTCGCCCGTTGCCGCCAGACCAAGCAAGCCGGGCTTCTTGCTGCCAGCAGGTTGTACGGGGATCTTCTCGCCATCGTCTTCGGCGGTGATTTCCCAGCGAATTGCCTTGTTTGCGTCGGCAAGCTCGTTGCCCACCGACGTCGGGACACTTAGTTGCAAATTGAGTACCGTGCTGCCATCGCTCGTAAACGTTGCGACCTGCGTGGGATAGGCAAACACGCTGCCCGGCGTTCCCGTCTGGAGCCAACCGGCAGACGCATCGGCCGCCGACGCCGTTAGGGTAATGGGCGACAGCAGATGTGCCGTCTCGTGATCGACAACAGCCCGCACAAACACACGTACCTGGGACTTTACACCCGTGGCACGAACCCCAATCTGTTGCTCGCGTACATCGCCGGGCATTAGATCTTTAAAGGCTGGAAACAGATCGGGCTCCCCCGAGGAGTCCGTCGCTCCCGATACCGTTAGCTGGCGTGCATTTCCGTCATAGGCAATCGTGGGAATGTCAGCAAACGCACGTGCAGGAACGGCGAGCGCGATAAGGCAGACGATTGCCGCCATCACGCAATGCAAGAAACACGCAACGTCTTTACGAATCGGAGAGGCCATACTTACGCACCTCCATGCGGCGGCACCAGCACGCCATCCTTGACTGCACAGCCCCATGCCTCTGCAGCTGCATCGCCGGGCGTGGATTGAATTGCCTGGGTCGAAATGTCAACGACCAGGTTCTTCCCATCTGCCTTCTGCTTAGTCACGCTCTTGATGAGCACATCGGTTTTGCCCATCGGAGCAACGGGAGACGTCCAGTAGTAGTACCCGTCGGACGCGACAACCCAAGACGAGGCGGTGTTAGAAGCAGATGCCTTGGACACACTGCCCCACGCAATGACGTAGTCGGTGCCGGCAACTGGTTCATCCCACAGGCGCGCGCCATTCTGGTCCTGCCAGTAGATATCCACCGCAACACGCAGGTATGCCGGGGCCGAGCCGTTGTTTGTAATCATGACGTTGCTCTTCACATTGCCATCGAGCTTCTCATCTACCGAGGGCGCCACCGAACCAAAACCAAACTCGTTGACCAGCACGCCCGTAACCGAAAGCCACGCAAAGGTACCGGCAGCGCCAGCCAACAGGAGAACGCCAACAAGGAGGGCGACGATTTGCTTGCGCTTAGTCATCCTAGTCCTCCTTCTTCAGCGTGCCGTTTTTCCAAACATTCTTGGCACGCGAGCCACCATCGACCCATTTGTCATTCGCGCGCGTGTTGACGCACGTCACCACGGTGTCGCCCGCACTCGAGGCAGACGAGATGATGAGCTCGGCAGATTTGCCGGGCGCCTTGCCCGGCGTACTCAGTTCACCCTCGTAGCGCCATGCCCAAGCCGTGTCTTCCTCGACGGTATAGGTGCCCGCCGGAGCAGCAAATTGCACGCTGCCGACATACCAGACCTCACCGTTTTCGTCGCGCTGCTCGCTAACTTTCACCTCGACCATGCGCGTCTCGGCAGGAGAACCCTCCGACGCCTTTCGCGTTACCTTAAAGCGGAACGTTTGCCCCATTGCGCTGGCGTCGGTAGTCTTTTTAACGATCGTCAGCGCATGAGTCTGGGCAAATTTGAACACGGCATTACCGGGACCTTGCTCGCCTTCGCCTGTCTTCTTGGACTCCAGGCGGTTGACCAGGTCGAACGAGCCGCCACCCGAACCCAGACTGTAGAGCGAGACAAACTTGCCGTTCACAGGCTTTTCCGCCGCAGAAACGCCCTCTGCACCAGGGCCGTAGCTTGCCTGCGTTACCGTAACAGTCAGTTGCGTCCCCATGAACGGCTTGGCAAAGCAGACCTTAAACGGCGCATTGTCGGCACTGTCACCGACGGTGTTGGCCGCGGCGGGATCGAGCAGCCACTTAAGCTGCGCGGTCATAGTTACGGGGCTCGCGGGATCAGACGTATCGTTGGCAACCACGCGATACGTCACAGGATACAGGTCCATGTCGCCCTTGACTGGCTCGCCCTTGAACTCATCCCAAGACTTTGCAGTGCCATCGGCACCCACATATCGCCACTCCAAGAAGAGCTCGCGCTTATCGCCATTGGCAGCAGCCTGTTCATCGAGCAGCGCGACGATCTTGGAGTGGGCGTCCGGATCGTACGCCACGGATTTTTGCTCCATCACAGGATTGCCGTCGTTGTCGTAGACAGGGTTGCCGCTCTCGTCCATTTTGGGAACATCGACCGTGTAGACAAAGCCAGGCTTACCGTCCTGCGCGCGCTCGTCGCCCGAGTCGACCGTCGCCGTAAAGATGACCGCCCCGTCGACGCTGTGATAGCGCACCTTATACGGCGTGACCTTGTACACCGCGGTATACGTCGCGCCCTTAAAGGGTTCACTACCCTCGAGGGGATACTTATCGTCTTCGGTCAACAGGGTGTATTTGCCATCGGGTTCATAGTCGCGCGACCAGCCGACAAAGTCGTACTTGGTGCCGTCAATGCCGACAACCTCAGCTGTAGCTCTTACTTCCAGCGAAATTTGATCGCCAGAGTCGGTGCGCGAAAGAGAACGCACGGAATCGGGGTTATCCAGATTGGCATCGATATTCGCTTGGACAATTACCGCGCTGGCACGGTAGACCGGGTACAGCTCCATGGGGGCGTTAACCACAGTGTTTTTATTCACCATGGAAACGCCGTCCGACCAAATCACATACCCCTTGCCCTCGGCAGGCTTTTGCTCCGTCCAGCCCACAAAGGCATGGAATGGCGTCTGCTCCGAGCCGGCGCGTTCGGCCTTATCAATCTTGCTCACGTCAAACGTCGGCGTGGGTATGCCTTCCTTAAGATTACCGAGCTTATCGTCCTCCTGCGCAATCTTGCCATCGACATGGGTATCGTCCAGGTGATACACCACGGCAATGGGCGTGTAGTAGGCCACAAACGTATAAGGCTTGCCGGGCTCCACGGGACAGGAATAGGTGTTGCCGCCTTCGCCCGTCGGATCGAGCTTCTTTACCGTTCCGTCGGGAAGCTCGATCTCGAGCTTCTTAAGCTGATAGGCGCCACCAGTACCGTCGGCATACACCGTCGTCGTAATGTCGGGGCTCACCGTAGCCACCACGTCACCGTTCTGCTGGGGATCAAGTTTGGGCGTAATGTCGAATCGCGGAACATTGATGCCCGGCGTTCCATCAAAGCCCTTGCGGTGCAGGTTGGTGGTGTAGTTAACGTTATACTTTACGTATACGGGATAGGCATCCTGCCACTGGGTAACCTTGGACGCGTCGGTCGCCAAGTATGGCGTCGCCTTCTCCGGGTCACTCGTCACATAGGGGTCGCCAGTAACGTCATAGATATACTTCCAGACAGCAGAATCCTTCTGGACCTCGGCGGTCGAAATCCAACCCAAGAACTTATAGCCCGGCACCGCCATCTCCGCATCGGTCGGAGAAGACTCAAGGGTCAAGGGGCTTTCATAAGAACCAGTTAGCCCGTCCTGCGGCTTTCCTTTTGCCTCAACCGAGGTGTTCACATGCGGGTAGTAATACGTGAACGTCGGATCCGCCCCGTTCACCTTGGTCTGCAGCAAGTTACTCTCATAGCGCCGCGTGGCAGTCCTCACGACATTATCGCCCTTGTTGTAGAAATTAACGTCCGTGGTAATCATCGCGCGAACGTAGTACTTCTTATCTGTACGCACCATGCTCTCGATGGGATTTTTCACATATGTCCAATATTCACCATCGCGCTCAAGCGTCCAGAAATTCAGGCGATAGCGATCATTCACCGGTTTGACCGTTACGTTCAGCGAAGCCGAAGTCCAAGTATCGCTTAGCGTTGCAGCGCCTGGAAAATCGGTATCGGCATAGAGGTTTTTTAGAGTATCGGCTCCCGTATCGTTTTTAACGTTGTGCGAGTACGCGTTAAGGGGACTCACGACAAGGGTTTCCTTCGTGAAGCGCGTGCCACACGTTTCATAACTATCCTTTATACCGTGGTCAACATGCTCCGGGCCCCAGTGGACGACGTTTTCACGCACGAAGGTACTACCGACGTTTTCCTCAAAGGGCGTTTGATAGCGATTCCAAACGGAACAAAGTAGCTTGCTGTCCGTAAACTCATGGTTGGTATAAGCCCGAACGTAATAATCCACGCGGTACTCAAAGCGGGCGATGTAGGTATGCGGCGCGGTTAAATCGACATCGGCGGGGAGCGTATAGCTGGGATCGCGGCTTACGCGCACCTCGAGCGGGGCATCCTCGGTTCCCTTGTTTTCATACCAACCCAAGAAGCGCTCGCCGTCGGGCAGGGTGCCGTCCTTGGATATAGCATTGCCGGATACATCGAGCACCTGCACGGTATACGCGCTTGTGCCATCTTCTGCAGTCCCAACCTTAACGTAAGTTTTGCCCACTCCTTCGCGCTTAGTTTTATCATCCGGGTCGTGGCCTTCAAACTCCGTCAGGATGTTCGACACGTAGTCGCTGTACACGGGATAGAAATCGGTAGGCCCGACCACGGTGATCTCGCTACCCGCAGGATAGAATGCTCCCTTGTTTTTCAGATCAGCCAGCTGAGTAGAGGTGATGGCGGCATAGGCACCGTTCTTCCCGGCCTCGTTGCTAGGCTGCGAGGTCCAGCCGATAAACGTTGCGCTGTCGGAAAGCCCCTCGCGGTCTGCAGGAGCCGCAGGCGTCACATCCACACCGTAGCGATACCAATCAACTGACTTGTTGTGCGCATCACCGGTTTTCCAATCAAGCGTCTCACCCTTAGCGTTATAGAACAGCACCTGCGCCTCGTATGAAGCGATAAAGAGGTCGTTACCCTTGAAGCCCTCACTCTCGGCATGATCCTTGCCGTTGTCGGCAGTGTAGATAGACGTCGCCTCGTGCTTCGTGTTGTCCTGAACGCGCTTGCCATCCTTCACCGCAGCGTCATCGGTCTTGCCGTCAAACCAGCTGTTGTCTTGTTCAATTCGATTCACACGCACATCGGACTCGCGGAACCAGCCCATGAAGCGATAACCGCCGTTGGCATCGGTCAAGCCCTTGGGCTTTGCGGAGGTATCCTGCCCAAACGTCACCGATGTATCGCCCTGGGCCAAGCCCTGAGCCGTTCCCGCCAGCACGGCGCTCACGGCAAAGGCGTACGGATCCGAGGTCTTCTGTTCAATACCAAGTTTGGTTGCCTCGATGGTCGCGGTACCCGCACCGGGAAAATCGATCGTCGCCTTAACGCTTTGGCCATGCACAGGAATATTCAGCTTGTAATCCATCGCCCACTCATTGAAGTGCGAGCCACCCAAGGCCCCGTTGTTAGCAGTCGAGCGCTTGGTGCCGGCACAAAAGTCGTAGTCGTGCTCTTCCCACAGCTCGCGCGTGGTGTAGCGCTCGTCATCCCATGGACCATAGCCATCACCCTTGGTGGTGCCATCGCCGCCAAACGAGGGGATTTTCTTTTTGGCAGGGTTGCCCTGGCTGTTGCCAGAAAGGCTCACGCTCGGCTTAAAGTAGCACTCGGTGACCGTGGCATCATCCTTGTTGGCACGCGCGGCAATGCCGCCCAGGTTCACATCGTTTTGAATGATGGGGATCACGGCGATGGGATTGTACTGACGCGAGCTCAAGTCACCCGCAAAATGGCTTCGAACGAGCTCGTTGCCCTTTTCGGTTAGAATACGACCCGCCAAGCCACCCGTCCACGCGCGCGTCACGGCGACGACGCCCACGTACGACGCGGCATAGCTGTAGCACTGCGCCGTCGAGAAGCAGTCGATAATCTTGGCCTCGCCCGCCATGCAGCCCACAAAACCCGAGGCGTACACGTTGTTGCCGCCCAGGGCGCCAATGGCCACGTCGTACTTATTGGTGACGTCGGTCATGCCCTTCTCGGCAATCGAGCCGTCGTCCTTACGCGTCGGCGTCACGCGACAGTACTCGATAGTCGAGTTCTTAACGTAGCCGGCAAACGCCGCCATATACAGACCCTCACCGCCGAGCGCCTGCACGCCCGAGGTCGTATTGTTGACGGCACGGCCGCCACGGACCTCGCAGTTGTAGAGGGTGCAGCCGTCGAGCTCGCCGGCGATGAGACCGCCCTCAAAGCCTGCGTTGGTAATGAGGTTGAGAGCATTGTTGGCGCAGGTCACGTGCAGCGTGCTCTCCATGACCATAACGTTTTCGAAGCGCGTATTGACGGCCTTGCCCACGATAATGCCACCGCGGAAGTCCGCCCACACGTTGGCGTCCTTGACCAGGAAGTTTTTGATGGTGGCACCGTTGGTCTCGGCAAAAAATCCCGTATCGCGCTCGGGGTCAAAAGCGTCTTTATCGTAGTTCAGGCCCTCAACGGTGTGGTTTTGACCATCGAACACGCCCTTAAACGGATGCTCCTTGTTGCCAAACGACAGATGCTTAACGGTGTTTGCAACGATGGCTTTCATGTCGTCGCTGTCGAGCTCAATGTCGTTATCGAGATAAACGTACCAGCCGGACGTATCGCGCTCGCGCGACAGCGCCACACACGACAAAAAGTCAGCCTCGTTTTTGATGTGGAATTCGTTTTTGTTCTCGGGCACGTCCTCGGCATGCACCACCGTTGGCAGCGCCATAACGCAGCAAAGGGCAATCGCTGCGACGGCAACCAGCCTGCTAAGCATGCCCCGGTTTATGTTCTTGATCTTCATAGGCTAGTTCGCCTCCGGCCAACCCTCGACGTCAAGTACGTCGAGGGCGGTGTCGCTTGCCTGCTGGTTTTTGGCCTGCACGGCCTGAACATCGATATCGAGCTTGAATGAGCCGCCGCGCGCGGCATCGTGGTAGTCGCCCACAAAGCGCAGCGAGTCCATGAGGCTTTCCGTCATGGCGCCGGGGTCGAGCGTGCCGCCACGCCCGGCCAATCCGCGGTAGTAGTACCACCCATCGCCGCCATCGATCCACGGGGACCCCTCGCCCGCGTTCACATGAAACGCAACGCTGCCCGAAGCATCCGCGCTCGAACCGTCGGGCGCCACCGACGTCATGTGCAGACGCGCGCGAACGTACTCAGGCTGCGTGCCGACGTTCTCCACGCGCACAATGCGGCTGATGTCAGAACCCCCGGCCTTGGTGTCGGGATAGTCCCCGTGCTCGTTGGGCTCAAACGGAATCTCCTCGCCCTGCTCGTTGAGGGTGTATTCGCAGACTCGTACCTTCACGCTGCCAAACGATAGAACGTTGTTCGCCGGAACCATATCAACGGTAAAAGCCAGCGTGCCGCACAGGCACGCCAGGGCCAACAGCGCCATCGCGGCAAGCGCCAAGGTGCGTTTCTGATTGTCGGAAAGATTGTTGAGCATTACGTTCGCCAATCGTCGATTAAAGGGGAGCCGAAATCCCGGCCCGAAAATGGGGATGGGGAGCGGGCCGGGATCTCGGTGGGGAGGGATTAAGCCTGAGCCTGAGTCTTAGCCCATTCCTTGGCCTGCTCAAGGGCGTTGGTGGCCGCATCGGCCTTGTCGCCCTTCTGATCAGCGCCGAAGATGTAGCAGGAGACTGTCATAGCGGGCTTTTTATCTTTAACGACATCCGCGTTGTTCATGCCAGCCGGGATATGCACGGTGCTGAACAGCTCACCGGTGTAAGCAGCCTTGCCATCAGCGGGAGTAAGCTCTGCAGGAGTGCTGGTGCCATCAGCGGTATACATGAACAGACCGCTCACGTACTGGCCTTCGCTACCGTTGGTCTTCACCTGGTCAGTAGCAACCGGTTTCCAGTTGGAATTAAGGGTGAAGTACGGGGTCTTGGCAAGGGCGTTTTCGGCGTCTGTCTTCACAATTGCGTTCTTCACATAGATGAACACATAGGAGCTATCGGAATCCTTGCCGATGCCGACGTTGGGGTTCTTATTGATGGTGGTGCCGGGAATCATCTTGGATTTATCGGTCCATTTGGTCTCGAACAGATAACCATCCACTGAGGGGTCCGTGGGCTTGTCGCCGGGCTTGTTCGGCTGGTAAGGGTCGGGCTTCACTTCAGGCTTGTCGATGCTGCCAACCGTGAACTCATTCACCTTGGTTTGGGTCGCCGTCAGCCATGCATAGGTGCCAACGCCGGCGGCCAGCACCAACAGCAGCAGGGCGGCAATGATGCCGTAGCGCTTTTTCTTCTTGTTTTCCATCGTTCTCTTCCTTTCGAGAATCGTTTTCCCCGGCAACGGCCCCTACCGCCGCCGACGCTTTTCCCTGCCGCTATGAACGCCGCTCCCTCGCATGCACGCGGGTATGCTTGCCCGCAGGCTCGTCGGGAACCATCCGATCGAGCACAATCGACGCCGCGGCCAGCAGCGCCAGAACGGCCACCACAACAAGCAAACCGGGCATCGTCGTGCAATATGCGTTAACGAAGCCCAGGTAAGGGACACAAAAAGAAACAGTGCCGATAACACTCGAAAAAGGCGTCTGCTCGGCATCGTGCATGATGCTTCCGTCTGCATTTTTGTTCGCAATTCCCTGCGTGCCGATCATCTGCGCGGCAGGGTCGATCTCGTACACCTGGTGCGTCACCACGGCGCCGTCCGATCGGTAAAAGGTTGCATTGTCGCCCACGGTAATATCCGTTGGCTCAACCTGGCGGACAAACACCATGGAGCCAACGGGAAGATCGGGTTCCATAGAGCCCGAGAGCACAGCAAAGGGCATGTATCCAAATGCACGAGGAACAAAAGAAACAACGGCAAGGGCTATGACAAGCGCGAACGCCAAGCTACTCAAAAGTGCAATAAATCGTTTGAGTCTACGCGCCGTCAAAGTGATAATTCATCCCCCTTGAGGACCTATTCGACCCATCCAAAGGTCAGCAAGTTTCAACAGGAACCGCAAGGCGCTTGAAAAGTGAGTCCGAAATAAGCCAATTTGGAATCTTTTCGTAATAAAAACATAGCGATGTGCTACACATTTTTCAATGTTTTGTCGCTAAATGCTACTAATTTTGGCGTAAGTGGTCATTTATCCCCAAATTGGTCTGCTTTATCCAATATCTGTGACTAACCCCCTACGCAACTTCCCCATAGAGGGATTACTTTTTTGCGAAACTAAAATAATGGTACCCCCCCCCACATTAAAACAAATTGCTGGAAGTGCCCTTTATTTCCGACCCCTTTTACTGGAGTTTTATGACAGCCCCATCTAGTTCGCAGCCCATAACCCTCTGAAAACCGTGTCCCAGAATTCCCGTCCGGAGTGGGATGCGGCTTCCGCTTGTGGCCCCGTTGGGAAGCCGTATCCCGCTTCGATCACAAATTCCGGGTCGCACTTTCCGCCAAGACCCTCAACCGGAAACTACATCCCATTTCTCGGCCGAAAACTGGGATGCGGTTTCCACAGAGCCCCTCAACGGGAAACCGCATCCCATTCCAAAGGCAAATTCCGGGACGCAGCTTCCGCAACCCCACCCATCCGGAAATCCCATCCCACTCCGCACACATCCGGGCATAGAACAATCAGCTTATTAGGCCTTCCATCAATAAAGGGGCGCCCTCGTGTCACGAAAAAAGCCTCGAGAACTTCGAGGCTTTCACATTTGTATTGTTTTGCACGAAGGACCACGAACGGCGAAGCTACTCTCCCAGCACGGCCTTCTTGGCGGCTGCAGCCATGTTGTCCAGGTCTTCCTTGGTGGGATGGTCCTTCGCGGCAACCCAGTTGTCGAGCAGCATCTTAAATCGGGCGTTTTCGGGATCTTGCTCGAGCATGGCCTCGTAGCGCTGCTTGACCGCGGGGCCCATCTTGCCCTGGCACATCGCCCAGCCCGCAAGCTCGGCATCCCCAGCCAAATTGGAAGTTACGCGATCAATAATCTGCTGGTAATAGCTCTGGTCGGCCCCAAAGCCGCAGGTGCCAAACAGGAAGACGCGCTTGCCGTGCAAGGCGGAGAGCAACGCCGCGACCGACGGCGTGCACGCGCCCTTGTCGCACCAAAAACCGACGAGCACCGTGTCGGCCGCGCAGGCGCCCTGCGCCTCGAGCGCAACCTGATCTGCGTCCGCATCGTCGCTCAACGCCGCGGCGTGGACAAACTCAACGCCCGCAGTCTGCAGAGTGCGCTTGATCGCACCCGAAACCATCCTGGTATTACCGCTCTTGCTGTTAACCACCAAAGAGCACGTCATAGTCACGTTGCCTCGTTTCCCCCAAAACTAAAGCCACTAATGCAATTTATTAGATGAATATCTTAGTACTAACGTGACAGATGTAAACCACCGTCTGTCGATTGGCGACGCAGACGACATCTTTGGACAGATTTCGAACAGTATGTACTTCGGATTGAAACCGCCGCAGAACGTTTCACGAATGGCCGAAAAACTGTTTCACAAAACGCCGTCAAATTGTGTCACGGAGTATCGTCAAAATGTTTCACGCGCTGGTAGAACGCTATATAACAAGATCGCTCTATGGGACAAACAAACCTGATTAATTTGCCCCACGGGCTTGCTCACTGGGCGAACTGGCTGCGGTAGAGTTCGGCGTAGAAGCCGTCTGCCGCCAGCAGCTCGTCGTGTGTGCCCCGCTCGATAACCTGGCCGTCGCGCATCACCAGAATGCAATCGGCGTTGCGGATGGTGCTCAGGCGGTGCGCCACGACAAAGCTTGTGCGACCTGCCATAAGCTTGTCGAATGCCGCCTGAACCTGCAGCTCGGTACGCGTATCGATGCTCGAGGTCGCCTCGTCCAGCAGCAAGATAGCTGGGTCGGTGAGCATGACGCGCGCGATGCACAGCAGCTGTTTTTGACCTTGGCTAAACGTGCCGCCGTCCTCGCCGATCACCGTATCGTAGCCGCCTGGCAGCTGCGCGATAAACTTGTGCGCGTGCGCGCGCTTGGCGGCCTCGACAATCTGCTCGCGCGTGGCATCGGGGCAACCGTAGGCAATGTTTTCGGCCACCGTGCCCTCGAACAGCCAGGTGTCCTGCAGCACCATGCCAAAGGCGCGGCGCAGGCTCGCGCGCGTGTAGTCACGCGAGGAGCGACCATCGACCGCGATGCGCCCAGCATCGATATCGTAAAAGCGCAGCAGCAGATTGATGAGCGTCGTCTTGCCACAGCCCGTGGGACCGACGAGGGCAAAGCGCGTACCGGGTTTGGCCTCGATGCAGATATCCTGCAGCAGTTTGCGGTCGGGCACATAGCTAAAGTCCACGTGTTCAAAGGTCACCTCGCCCTGCGGGGCGACAAGCTCCACGGCATCCGCCGCGTCGGGCTCCTGCTCGCGCGCATCAAGCAACGCAAACATGCGGCGCGCCGAGGCGTACGCGGTCTGGATCTGCGTGATGACGTTCGTGACCTCGTTGAACGGCTTAGTGTACTGGTTGGCGTAGGACAGGAAGATCTGCACGCCGCCCACCGTGAGCGCCGCCGGCACGCCCGTGATCACGCCCACGCAGCCGATCACGGCGACCACAGCGTAGATGATGTTGTTGATAAAGCGCGTACCGGGGTTGGAAAGCGAACCCATAAACTGCGCGCGCTCACCTGCCGTATACAGCTCGGCGTTAAGGGCATCGAAGCGCTGCTGAGCGCTCGGGCCGTAGGCAAACGCGTCCACGAGCTTTTGCTCGCCCACATACTCCTCGATATGGCCGCCGAGCCGGCCTTGAATGCGTTGCTGGGCCGTAAAGCTCTTGTTGGAGAGCTTTGCGATGGCGCCGGCCGCAAAGATGGAAAGCGGCGTGACGAGCACCACCACGAGCGTCATGGTCAGGTTGATGGAGAGCATAAACGCGAGCGTGCCCACAATGGTGATAACGCCGGTAAAGAGCTGTGTGAAGCCCTGCAGCAGACCATCGCCCACCTGGTCGACGTCGTTGACTACGCGGCTCATAAGGTCACCATGGGCATGGCTGTCGATAAAGCTGAGCGGCATGCGGCTGAGCTTGTCGCTCGCCTCCACGCGCATGTCGCGCACTGTCTCGTAGGACAGGCGGTTGACGCAGTAGCCCTGCAGCCACTGGAAGGCCGCCGCGCCCACCACGACAATCGCAAGCTTGGTGACGAGCGGCAGCAGCGCGTCAAAGTCCACCTGCCCGGCGGCAACGATGAGGTCGATGCCCTCGCCGATGAGGATGGGCGTATAGAGTTGTAAGATCACCGAGATGGCAGCGCTCACAAACGACGCCGTAAACGAAATGCGATGCGGACGGACGTAGCCCAGCAGGCGGCGAGCTACCGCGCCCACGGGGTAGCGCTCGGGGTCGCCGGGCTGACGCGGGCCGTCACCCAAGTCGTTGAGGTTATCGTTGCCGGACACGTTGGCCGTCATCGTGGCGACCGAACCGGAGGAAGTATACGGATTCATCTAGCAGCCCTCCTTTGCGCAAGTGGATGCCAGGGCGCACGCGGCGCCTGGGGTGGACGTGGACGTCGCGCTCCCCTGCTGACCCTCGAGCTCCTCACGACGAAGCTGCGACTGGCAAATCTCGCGATAGAGCTGGCAGGTCGTATACAGCTCATCGTGCGTGCCCAGGCCCGCGACCGAGCCGTGATCGAGCACGCAGATCATGTCGGCGTCGCGCACGGTCGAGACGCGCTGGCTCACAATCACCGTGGTCAGCGGCAGCCCACCCTCGGCGGCACCGCGCATGCTTCGTTCGCGAATGGCATGGCGAAGCGCCGCGTCGGTCTTAAAGTCGAGCGCCGACGCGGAGTCATCCATGATCAATATCTGAGGCGAACCAACCAAGGCACGCGCGATAGTCAGGCGCTGACGCTGGCCACCGCTAAAGTTCTTGCCGCCCGCCTCGACCGGGGCGTCTAAGCCCTGCGGCTTGTTGCGCACGAACTCGCTGGCCTGCGCCATGTCGAGTGCCACCCAGAGCTCCTCGTCGGTCGCAGCTTCATCGCGCCAGGTCAGGTTGCTGCGGATGGAGCCGCTCACCAGCGATGCGCGCTGCGGAACGGTCGCGACCACACGGCGCAGCTGGTCGAGCGGCCAGGTGCGCACGTCGACGCCCATCACGCTCACGCTGCCGGTGCTCGCATCGTACAGGCGCGGGATGAGCGAGACGAGCGTGGACTTGCCGCTACCCGTACCGCCGATAATGCCGAGCGTCTTGCCCAGCGGGAGTTCCAGCGTCACATCGTTGACAGCATTGGCCGCGCCAGCGCCAAACGAGAAGCTCGCATGGCTCAAGCTCAGCGCGGGAACTGAAGCGACATTGCCCGGCTTGGGCAGCGCGACCGGCTGGTTGCCCTCGTCAGCGATGCCCGGCACGCAATTGAGCACCTCGTTGATACGCGACGCGCTGGCGCTCGCCTTGGTAAAGACCACGACCAGGTTGGCGACGTACACGATGGAGGTCAGGGTCTGCGTCATGTAGTTCACAAACGCCATGACCTGGCCCTGCGTAAGCTCGCCCACGCTGACCTGGATGCCGCCCACCCACAGGATGGCGCACACGCCCAGGTTCATCACCAAAAACGTGACGGGGTTGAGAATCGACGAGAGCTTGCCCACCGCGATGGCAGTATTGGCCTGGTCGTCGGCGGCCTGCGCAAAGCGCTCGCGCTCGTGATCTTCGCGCACGAAGGCGCGAACCACGCGGGCGCCCGAAAGGCCCTCGCGGCAGATAAGCGCGATGCGGTCGAGCTTTGCCTGCAGCTGCTTGTAGTACGGAATGCAGCGCGCCATGACAACCCAGAACACCAGGCCAATGGCGGGCGTGCAGATCAAAAAGATGATGCCGAGCTTAAGGTCGATGGCAAGGGCCGCGCACATGGAGCCCACCGCTAGAAAGGGCCAGCGGATGAGCATGCGCACGCCCAGCGCCACAGCGAGCTGGACCTGGTTAACGTCGTTGGTAATGCGCGTGATGAGCGACGGCGTGCCAAAGCGGTCGAGCTCGGCATAGCTCAGCTTGTTGATGTGCTGGTAGAGTGCGCCGCGAATGTCAGTACCCATGCCCTGCGAGGTGAGCGCCGCCATCTTCTGGCAAACAAGCGTAAACGAGATGCCGATTACAGCCATGGCGGCGAGCACCATGCCGTAGCGGACGACGGCACTCACGTCATGCGCACCGATACCTTTATCGATCATCTGGGCAATCACCAGCGGCGTCAGCAGGTCAAAGATCACTTCAATCAACTTGCACGCAGGGCCAATCACCATATACCGGCGAAACTTACCACCAAAACGCCTGAGCAGCTCAATCATAAAAAGGCGCTCCCTATCATCATTCACACTCAATTCGAATCATGATAGTACGGTGAGCCCAAAAGAAGCGTAAACAACTCGTCATTTCTAATGGGATTCGGTTTCCAGAGAAGCGGAGAGGTGCGCATGCCCGGTCAGCGGCGCGCCAATCGCCTGATATACTTACATTAGTGCTACCAGCCGAGCCGCCGACCCTTGAAATGAGGTGCCGAGATGAACGACATTCTCGCAAGAA
>ENA-ORUL01001384-ORUL01001384.1-human-gut-metagenome-genome-assembly--contig:-NODE-1384-length-17098-cov-7.614152_pt1 | contig 17098 bp, 10 predicted proteins | sample MGYA00242084_ERZ509219 | MGnify/ENA primary metagenome ERZ509219 (study PRJEB26280, sample SAMEA2338792) | human gut metagenome | biome: human gut; feature: human-associated habitat; material: faeces...
CAATATTAATTTGGTTAAAATGAACAACTTAAAATGTTTTTCAAACACGCTCTAGGCCGTTGCAAAAATGCACTGACCATGGTTATGCTATCACCTGCTATCAAGGGAGGGATTTGGAGATTGCTGTTTTGGACTATGATTAAATTCAATTCATCTAAAAATCATCCAAAGACAGCTTCCGAATTAAATGGTAAATTAATAGTTATTTCCGAAGAAATATTCATATGGATTTATATATCCATTGCCATTGTCATTTCCAAAATTTCCATTGCCATAACCATAGTCTCCGGAATTTCCATTGCTATTACCAGAGTTGCCATTGCTGTTTCCATTATTATTTCCATTATTGGAGTTATTATTGGAATCATTGCTGGAATCGCTGGAGTTATCTGTTGTTACATCACTGAAATCACTCTTTTTACCAAGAGTTACTGTAACGGTCTTTTCCTCGTATGTTCCGCTCTGGTTTGCTCTCTTAAATGTGATTTTTACTTTTGTATTAGCTTTTTTCAGTGCCAGTTTTTCTTTTAAGCCGGACATTGTAGATACGTTGTTACCCTCAAACTTGGTAATGACATCGCCTGCAGAGATTCCTGCTTTTTCTGCTGGTGATCCGCTGACTACCTGTGATACATAGATTCCGCTAGGGATTCCAAGTGCGCTGGAATAAGATTCATTAATGTCACGGCCTACGACTCCAAGGAATGCAGCATCTTTTGTGCTTACGCTGCTGGCATTCATTAAATCTGTTAAGATAGTTTTAGCTGTAGTGATAGGAATCGCATATCCCATACCTTCTACGGATGTATCTTCTAACTTCGCATTGTTGATACCTACAACCTGACCATCCATATTAATAAGTACACCACCACTGTTACCAGGGTTGATTGCGGCATCTGTCTGAAGAAGGTTCATTGTTCCATCTGTTAAAGATACTTCTCTGTTCTTTGCACTGACTACACCTGTTGTAACAGACTGGCCATATCCCAATGCATTACCGATTGCTACAACTTCTTCTCCTACTTTTAAATCATCAGAACTTCCGAGTGTTGCAACTTTAATCTTTGATGCTGTAGAGTCTTTGATATCCTTTATCTTTACAGAAATAACTGCAAGGTCTGCACTGGAGTCTGTTCCGACTACTGTTGCTTTGGCTGTTGTATCGTCTGCAAATCCTACGGTGAGGGAAGTGGCATCAGATACAACATGATTATTGGTTGCGATCATAAGATTATCTTTTGTCTTTGCAACGATAAATCCTGAACCTGCTCCTTCTGATTCCTGTGTACCAAAGCCATAATAATTGGAAGACTGAATTGTGCTTGTAATAGATACAACAGATGGCATCACTTCATTAACTACACTTGCTACATTACTGCTGGAGCTGCTTGAGCCGCTTGATGATGTCTCGCTCTTTGCACTTGTTGTTCCCGATGTTGTTTCAATTCGATCTGCTGTAGAAGGATATAATTTATCTTTTGCTACGGACACTCCTACAAAGCAGGCTCCCGCTACAAGACCAAATACTGCTGCGGATGCAACTAACTTGGCAGCTTTCTTACCCATTCCGTTCTTATTATTTTTACTGCCATTCTTTCTCTGTCTGCGTCTCTTATCAGGTTCCGGCGGGATATTCCCATAATAATTTTCATTATTATAAGTACTCTCATCTCTCCATCCGTGGCTGCTATAAGAATTATTATAAGTATCGTTGGAATTATTTCCATTGTCATACTGATAGGAACTGCCACCTGTACCTTGTTCTCTGTAAGAATATCTATGACTCTCTGTATTCTCCTGTGTTACCGATTCCTCAATCGGTGTTACATCTATAGCTACTTGCTGACTGTTGTTTTCCTGGTTATTTATCCTGTTGTTCTCTAAATTCTCATTATGGAATCCATTTTCAAATTCGTTCATAATGTTATCCCCTTTCCTAAGTTTGTAACCTTATCTTAGCAACGATGTGTGATAAATTTGTGTTGTATTTATGGCAAATTTATGGATTTCTACTGATTTTGCAGCTTTTTCACACTTTTTTCGTAAAAGCAGGAAAAGAAATAACCTTGTGGAATGCCCTGTTCTATTGTATAATAAGTTAGAAAATTATCCCAGTAAGAGGTATATTACGCCCTTTTTTCCATATATATATCCCTTTTGGGTGATGGAGGTACACTTTTATGATTAAAGAGAATCAAAAATATCTTAACCGGTTCCACGTCGTTCTTGATGCACTGGTTATTTATTGTTCCTTTTGTCTTAGTTACTATATTCGATATATATGCCCTCTTTTTAAAGACATTTTCCCTCGTTTTGGTTACTGGCGGCAGTTGTGGCAATATCAGGGTATACTTCTTGTTCTGATTCCTGTATACCTTATTTTATATGCAAAGTTTAATTTATATAAACCAAAAAGATTTCAAAATAGGACTTCAGAGTATGCGAATCTCATTAAGGCGAATTCCATTGGAATGGTTTTCTTCTTTATATATATAATCTTTATGAAGATTCCCCATGTTTCACGAAGTCTTCAGTTAATGTTCTATGTTCTTTCCATGCTTCTTACCATTGCTGAAAGGGCGGCAATCCGTTATGCATTAGAAAGAACTCGCAGAAAGGGATTTAATCTTAAACATGTTGTTGTTATTGGTTTCAGTGCAGCAGCCGAAGCCTACATCGACCGTATTAAGTCAAACCCACAGTGGGGCTACACCATTCACGGTATTTTCGATGATAATCTCAAGACTGACTTTTCTTACCGCAATACTTTTTGCATTGGTAAGTTAAAGGATGTAGAAAAGTTTCTTCAGAACACTTCTATGGATGAGGTGGCAATCGCACTCAGCCTGAAAGAGTATTATAAACTGGGAGATATGGTTGCTATCTGCGAAAAGTCTGGTGTGCATACAAAGTTTGTTCCAGATTATTATAAATTTATTTCTACTAACCCAGTTACTGAGGATTTGAACGGACTTCCGGTTATCAACATCCGTAATGTTCCGCTTACAAATACTGTAAACAAATGTATCAAACGTCTTGTGGACATTATTGGTTCTATCGTTTGTATCATTCTCTTTTCACCGATTATGGCTGTTGTTGCTGTTCTCGTTAAAAAGAGTTCCCCAGGACCAATTATTTTCTGTCAGGAACGAGTCGGTCTTCATAATAAACCTTTTAAAATGTACAAGTTCCGATCGATGGGAGTACAGTCTGCCTCTAAGGAACAAAAGGCCTGGACAGTACACAACGATCCCCGGGTCACTCCCGTGGGAAGAATTATCCGTAAGACCAGTCTTGACGAACTGCCACAGTTATTTAATGTATTAAAGGGTGATATGAGTCTCATTGGTCCACGGCCAGAACGACCTCTTTTCGTTGAGAAATTTAAAGAGGAGATTCCTCGTTATATGATAAAGCATCAGGTACGTCCCGGTATGACAGGATGGGCACAAGTTTGCGGCTTCCGTGGAGACACATCCATTGAGGGACGAATTGAACATGACATTTTTTATATTGAAAACTGGACATTATCTTTTGATATTAAGATTCTATTTCTTACTGTATTTAAAGGATTTGTCAATAAAAATGCTTACTAACACAGATTTTTTAACTAATGAATGTACTCTCCGAAACATTCCATAAACCTATTAAATTTCCAGAAGTACCTATGACAGAATGGAGGCATATTTTATGAAATATGGTTCAATATATAGTAAAGATAACATTGAAAACAAATATAACTATTCCAGCACAGGCGGCAGACGAAGTTCTCAGAATAATTTCAAAACTTCTCACGACCATCATACACATTCCACATTGAATACTGATGGCCTGCTTCGAAGTTCTTCCGGTACAGGATATCATTCCTCTGGTTCTTCCATAAAAAGTTCCGGCAAACCATCAACAAAGAAGTCCTCTTCCCAGAACAAGCCTGATACAAAGTCTCAAAAACGGCAGACTTCTGGCGGACGAGCTTTAACTTATCATGAACGTAAAAAAAAGAAAAAACGGGGATGTTTTCCTTTCCTTCTTTTAATCATTCTTTTAATTGCCGGGGCGGTTTTTGCATTCCGTTTCTCATTAAAAGGTGCATTTTCCAAAATAGAAAAATATCCTTTAGATAAAACAAGTGTAACTGTAAATGATATGGATGCTAATATAAAAGATTATCAAAATATTGCTCTTTTTGGCGTTGATAGTCAGGATAATAAAATTAAAGATAAAGGTTCCCGTACCGACTGTATCATCATTGCCAGCATCAATAAATCAACCAAAAAGGTAAAATTGATGTCTATTTACCGTGATACCTATGTAAGTATTGATGGCGAATACGATAAGATTAATGCAGCATATTCTTATGGCAGACCAGAACTTGCCCTTCGCACAATTAACCGTAACCTGGATTTAAATATCACAGATTTCGCCACGGTTAACTTTAAAGCATTAGCCGATGCTGTTGATGTGCTTGGAGGTATTCCATTGACCATTAATTCTGAAAAAGAATTACAGAATTTAAATGATTATATTGGTAATATGAATCATATTAATGGTGGAAATTCTCCGAAGTTTGAAAAAACCGGAACTTATACCTTCGATGGTAATCAGGCTGTTGCCTACTCTCGTATCCGCTACATGGAAGGCGGAGATCACGCAAGAGCTAACCATCAGCGACTTGTTCTTGAAGGTATTATGAATACAGCAAAAAAACAGCCGCTAAAACTTGGAAAGCTAATCAGTACTGTTCTTCCGCAGTGTAAAACAAGCCTCTCTAATGACGATCTCACAAAGCTGACTCTTTCCATGGCACGTTGTAAGATAGAAGATTCGCAGGCTTATCCTTTTAAATCTGAAGATGAACGATATAACGGCATCTATTACGGTTTTCCAATTACAGCCCAGACAAATGTAAAAAAAGCACACGAATATCTCTTTGGTACGAAAGATTATAAACCAACAGAAGAGCTTCAGAAGATCAGTGCGAAGATTAAGGTTGTAACGGATTATATTGGGATTACGGAATAGCGCCATATAATACCCTATATCTGTGGCCTCGGAGCAAGGTTTGGATGCAAGCGCATAAGCGAGCATTCAAACCGCCGCGACTAAAGTCACAGATATAGGATATCTTCTCTTTGGTGTTTCGTCTATTTGCTTACGGCAAATCACTATTCTTCGTAATAATTAAACTTCGGTGTTGCCTGTATCTGACAGGATGCTTTCATTGTTCTTCTATTTTTATGAAGTTGTACGTTAATAAGAAGCATTTCACCGTTTTCTACCATTTCCTGAATATCATCTTCTGTTAATTCTTCATAATCCTCTGTTATCATATCTGCATATTTGAGTTCAAGATATACATCACACATATTTCCTAATGATTTGTGATATTCGATTTCATCTGGGTCAAGCTCATTTTCACTTTCTGCTGGTGCATATCCGTAGGACATAATAATCGGAATTCCCAGTTCTTTTGCAAGTTTACGGATTCCATCCATGAGCGGTTTCATATCCTCAGAATCTTCTACTGAGAGTATATTTTCAATATTATCAATAAATACCACTGGCTTATGTGCTCCCTCTGTTACGATGGAACGAATAAGTTCTGCTAATATATCTCCTGCGGAGGCATCTTCCATATTTTCTACATATTCAGACACTGCTTCCTGATCAAGTACAAAAAGATGTTCACTGATTCGTCCTCTGTACCAATTCAATTCATCTTTTAAAGAACGAATATCTGCGCCTTTTTCTCCTGTCATGATTGCCATAGAGGATACTGCTTTTTCTTCATCTTTTTTATTCATTTCATAGCTGAGACGAGAGATGGTATCTACCATAAGGTCATAGCGGGTAAGCTCTGTTGAAATATAAAGTACATCTACACCGCTTTCTGCTGCCCGGTCGGCTATCTGCTGCATAAATCCGTTCTTTAAATACTGAGGTGTAGCATCTACAAAGTAACTTCCTTTATGAAGGCCATAGCGGAGCATTGCATCTAAACGTTTGAATCCTGTGCTTAACTTTCTGTTTTCCTGTGTATCTACAATATACTCTTCAAATTTATCCATAAAGCTTGCAGAGTTTTTGAGAACAAATGGATTGCGGACACTTACCTGGAATTCTTTTTCTTCGACATTCTTTCCTGTTAGAACTACTGCGCTAAATTCTCTTTCTTCTTTTTCTGGAGCTGTTTTTTCCTTACGTTTTACAATATTCTTGTGTTTTCTGGAATGTGATGTTCTCTCACTGTGCGCAGACTTCTTCGTCTGTGAAGATGTCCTCTCTGCCTTTTCCGGTCTTGTTTTTTCTACCTGAATTGTGTCTTCTGATTCAGAAATGTATTCTGCTTCCTTGTATTCTGCTTCTTTCTCTGTTTTCTTAGAAACGCCCTTATTTGCTATCTCTTTTTCCTCTGTCTCAGAGCACTCCCTATTTGCTGTCTCTTTCTCTTCTGTCTCAGAGTACTCTCTATTTGCTGCCTCTTCTTCTGTCTCAGAGAACTCCTTATTTGCTGCTTCTTCCTGAGCTGCCTCTGAGGTCTCTCCCTCTTCTTCCTCAGAGTTTTCCTCTTCACTGCTTATTTCTTCCTCAGAAGCTTCTTTTAAAATACTTTCTGGCTGTTCTGATACATCTTCGGCACCTTCCGTCTTATCAGATTCGTCCTCCGTTTTTTCTACAGAGTTTTCTTCTAAATTCTCCTCAGAAACTGCCTCTTTTTCTGTTTCTTCAGATTTGTCCTGACTGCTTTCTTCTAAAGTTTCTTCATTTGCAGGTTCTTCTAAATCTTCCTCAATAAAGTCTTCATCCATAGCAAGTTCTAATTCTCGCTCGAGGTCATCTTCATCTAAATCTTCTAAATCTTCAAGAGCATCTTCTTCTGTATCTAACGCGGATACCGCTGCCTTTTTCTTCTTGCCATTTTCCTGTTCTTCAAGCCATGCATCAAGTGCTACTTCTGAACCAGCAAGTTCCAGTAAGAGCATTCTTTTTGCACGCTCATAGACTTCACCCTCCAGGCCAAGAGATGCCAGATTATCCAAAGCTTCATCTATCTCTGCCTGTGTGTGGTCTCCAAGAACTAATTCGCCCGGATCAACATATTCAAATTCTTCCGCTTCTTTTTCTGAAACTTCAGAATACTCAGGCTGTTCTTGTACTTCTTCTGCTGTCGGCGCAGGGGTTATCTCAGAACTTTCTTCTGTTGCTGTCTGTTCCCCGGCTGTTGATGCACTCTCTTCCATCGGCTGTTCTGTTGCTTCTTCCACTTTCGGAATTTCTTCTGATTTCTTCTCTTCCTCTGCTTTCCCGGCTTTCTGTGCCGCTTTTAACTGCTCTGCTGCCAATGCTTCTTCTGCTGCCTTAAGCTGTGCCTTTAATTCTTCAATGGAAGGACTTTGACTTTCTTCGGACTCCTCTTCTAAATCTAATTCATCAAAGTTTAAATCATCCTCGCTCAGTTCTTCCTCTGTCTCCGATATTGGTTCAGCCTTCTTCTGTACTGCGTTTTCTTGTGCCTCTTTTGCAAGTTCTACTGCTGACTTTGTTTCTCTGGCTTCCTGTGGCTCTGGCTTAGCTGCCTGCTGTGCTGCCCTGGCAAGTTCTACCGCTGACATTGGCTGGCTCTGTGATTCTGACTGTGAACTTTCCACTGCTGGTTCCCTCGTTCCTGCCATTCCACTTCCAACAGCACTGCCTGCACTTTCGCCTTCAAATGCCATCGGTGCCGTTTCAGCTGTAGTACCTGTTTCCGTCTGCGCCAAAGTTTCTTGTTTTTCTTCTGAGTCAGAAGACGTATTTCTGGAAATAACTTCTCCGATCAAAGATTCCATATCTTCCTGCGTCACAGCTCCGCCAGTCTGACTCATTAGATTTTTCAAGTTTTCGAAAATCGTCTCGTTAATTAATCCTAAGTCTGCATTGGCATCTTCAGCCAGAATCATCTCTGCATTTTCCTGTACTACTTCCTGACTAATCATACGAAGCATATCATCTGAAAATGTCGGCATTCCCTGTGATTGGCTGGTTTGCTGTGCTGTTGTTCCATCTCCCTGTCCGGCAGACTCCTGACTATTCTGCTCTCCTGCTGTCTGATCTGGTGCGATTCCAGACTGTTCCAGAATCTCATCTGGTAACTCATCACTGATATCTTCTGGAGCCACTCCCGCTTCAATCTGTTTTTCCCGATAAAGTTCTTTCTCTATCTCTAATTTTTCCTCTGGTGATAAATCTTCATAATCTTCAAAAGAAACGAGTTCATCACTGTTCTTTTCCATATAATTTAAAATTTCCTGCTGATGAAGTGCAAATTCCATCGGATCTTTTCCGCGCTTTCTTGCCTCTTCCATAAGACGTTCTGCTCTCTTTTCTGCCTCAAGCTTCATCTGATCCTCTTCTTTGGCCTTCGCGATTGCTTCTGCGGCTAACTGAGAAGCTGATTTGGTTTCTGGCATCTTCATCTCTTTAGGTTCATATTCCTCTTTCTGATGTGCTTCCTCATCCTTATCCACAGCTGACTGTGCAAGTTCCCAGGCTGAAACTGGCCTTCTTCTCTGCTCTTCTAATGCTCTCTCTTCTGCCTTGTTGGCCTCATCTTCTGCAAGCATTTCCGTCGCTGTCTTTTCCCTTCCATATCGAATCTGAGAACGGTCAAATGGATATTCTACCTTAGGATCATTTAATCCCATCATCTGCATAAAATTATTATAGATCAAATCATTAAGATTCGCCGCTTCCTGATGATTTACATCGTCTTGTCCAAACATATCGTAAGAACTGCCATTACCATAATCTTCGGACGCACCACTGTCTGTGGATGCCATATTTCCATATCCATCTGCAGTTTCTGACTGTTGCTGAATATTCGCATTTTCATTCTCCATTACCTGTGCAAAAGGATTCTCCTCATGTGACTCACTCTGCATCTGTGAACTATTCTGCTGTGGAGTCATTTCCTGTTGTGACTGTGGGGCTGCTGTCTCTCTTCTTCTGCCACCATTTCTTAACCGTTCCTCTATCATATTCACTGCAGAAGCTGCCTGCTCGGAATCATCCATCTCCTCAAATGTCTTCGGTGGGAAAATATCTGGTGCCAGAGATTCTGCCAGCTTCTGAATCGTATCAGAAAGTTCCTGCTGTTCCTCTGGTTCTTCTGGTCTCCCGGTAATATTCAGCGCCATATCAATAATATCATTAATATCAAATGGTCTTTCTTCGCTTCCTTCTGTTGCAGTGTGCTGTGCTCTCACCACATCCAACAACGCTTTCATCATATCTTCCATTATAGATTAACCTCCGTTACATGTTCTGTCTGCCTGTTTAGCTTCTCATTTTCAATAAAGATATTCTAACACCTTTATGCAATTATTACAAACAAGTATTGCATTATTACACATTTTCCATCACTTTCTTTCAATTCATATAAATAATTGTCATATACATTGATTTTTTTAACTAATTCTGCGATACTAGATATAGAATATTATAGATACTTGATTGATTATTGCATGAAAGGAGTACATTTTGAAAACTTATATTGATTTACATATTCATTCTACTGCTTCTGATGGTACATTTTCCCCAACAGAAATTATAAATGATGCCCTAAAACTTGCTGGTGATAAAAATCCTGTTGTAATTGCTCTTACCGATCACGATACAGTTGCTGGCACAGAAGAATTTCAGAAAGCTGCTGCCAAACATAAAGAACGACTTACTGCCATCTCTGGTGTAGAGATTTCTACAGACTATCACGGAGTAGAAATTCATGTTCTTGGCTATAACATCGACACAAAAAATAAGGCTCTCTTAGAACGCCTTGCCGTTTGTCGTGAAAGCCGTGACGGACGTAATGCAAAAATTATTGAGAAACTTCAGGAACAGGGCTTTAAGATTTCCATGGACGAAATCAAACCAGATAAGCCAGGCGAAACAATCGCCCGCCCACATATCGCAAAGCTTCTTATGAAAAAGAAATATGTTTCTTCTGTTCAAGAAGCATTTGATAAATATCTTGCAGAGGGAAGATGCTGCTATGTGGAACGTATCATGCCTACTCCGCAGGAAGCAATCGAACTAATCAAAAACAGTGGCGGTGTCCCTGTTCTTGCACACCTTATGTTCTATAAAAAGTTAGATTCCGCCAAAAAAGAAACTCTGGTCCGCGAATTAAAAGAAGCCGGCCTTGTTGGAATTGAAGCTTACTATAACACTTACACTCCTGTTGAACAGGAATATGTTGCTGGTCTTGCCAAACAGTGGGGTCTTCTTAAAACAGGCGGAACAGACTTCCACGGTCAGAACAAACCACATATTTCCTTATTTAAAGGACAGGGAGAAATGGAAGTACCAGAAAGTATTCTCCCAGAATTTTTGGCTAGTTTAATTCGTTAAGAGACAGACGCCCCGGAAGAGAAACGCTATCCTATATTTGTGACTCTATCACTGCGGGTTGAATGTTCGCTTACTGGCTCCCATTCAATCCTTGCTCTAAGGCCACAAATATAGGATAGCGTTTCTCTTCCGGGGCTGTCTTTGGCTGTTTTTAGTTGAATTAAAATAGTGGTTGGAGAGATTCGGGGATGGAAACAAAGGGCTTTGGCTAGCTTTTGTTTGAATTAAATAGTAAATCCATCTCCTTGACTTCTGGTAGCAGGATTTGTTATATTAGTCAGATAGTAAATTATCAATGACCATTAATACTATGAGAGAGGAGATTTTTCATGAAAATAACAAATAAACTCTGTCTTTCTGTCGCTTCAGCCCTTTTATTCTTCGGGCTTTGCACTTATCCGGCAGTTTCTCTGAATGCAAGTCAGACAACGGTCAAAAGCCAGAGCACAACCAGTTCAACCGAAGCCGTCTCACTGAAAGCACCTTATTTTACTGTTACACCAGGATATAAAAGTGCACAAATCACATGGAAAGCCGTCACTGGAGCTAATAAATATAAACTCTTTTGTTCCGATGGACGTTCTGTTAAGTTTAAAAAAGCCGGAACTTATACATTTAATCAGTTAAATGAAGGCCAGACCTACACATTTACTGTAAAAGCATTCGCTCCTAACGCAAAAACGGTTTCCAGAAAGCTCTCTGCTACGATTCCCGTAACCATTTCACAGAATGTAACTGGATTATCTGTCTACGCAAGCAATAGCCGTCTCAACTTAAAATGGAACACACTTTATAACGCAAGCGGTTACAGTGTATATATAAAAAAAGGCAGCAGTTACACTCTTTTAGCAAACACCACCCGCTCCACTTATCAGACTTCCATTGCAAGCGGCGCTTCAAGTATTACTTTTATGGTAAAACCTTACACAACGATTAATGGAAAGAATTATACTTCTTCAACAGGAGCTACTGTAAGCTGTACCCCTAACACTTTACTTTCACCATTAAAAACAATAAGAACGATGACTTACTTCTGCAAGACAACCAAGAGAGTTTCTCTTTACCGTTCCTGGACTTCTAAAAAAGTTGTTAAAACATTAAGCAGCGGTGTAACCGTTGATTTAATCGGACGTAATACCAAATATAAGAGAAGCGAGATTCTCTATAAAGGAAAGACCTACTACCTCACTACAGGAAGTCTTCGCGCTTTCAAATGCAACTACACAACATCCAAATATTCTACTGCTCAAAAACTTGCTTATGTTAAAAAGTATTCCAGCAAAACCAGCTATTTAATCTGGGTCAGTCATTATACACAGGAAGTCAGCATTTTTCAGGGTCGAAAGAACAATTGGAAATTAATCAAATCGTTCCCTTGCGCCTCCGGAAACTATAATACCCGTTCTCCCCATGGAACTTTCCGCATTGGTCAGAAGGAAAATGGCTGGTATTATGTTAATACTTATGAAGAATACATAACTCATTATTGTGGAAGAAACTCTTTCCACACCAGAGTACACCGTTACCCATCCGGCAGTAGCCAGAATCATCATAAATTTCCAATTGCAAGCACGGTGTATGCAGATGCTACAATTGGTAAACCAGCATCTAATGGATGTGTGCGTCTGATGGACTCCGATGCATATTATATCTGGAAATATATGCCAGCGAATACTACGGTAATTTCTTATTAAGCTCTGGGTTGCCGCAGGCAGGGGAGACGCTCCCAACGAGAGAAGCCATCCTATATTTGTGACTCTATCACTACGGGTTGAATGTTCGCTTACATACTCGCATTCAATCCTTGCTCTAAGGCCACAAATATAGGATGGCTTCTCTCGTTGGGAGCTGTCTTTGGCTGTTGCCAGATTATCTTAGATATCTAAAAAGAAGGGGTTCATTATAAGTTTGATTTTGTTCTGTCGCGCTAAATGTTCCATTCTGCCTGATAAAACAACCTTGCTCAAAAACAATCTCGTGAGGTTACAGTCAGAACTCCACAGCGCAAAGGAATAAAATTCAATCTTATAGTGAACCCATTCTTTTTCAATTTTTTCTGTGCAATCCAGCTTAAAAATTTTGAAAACGCCTGCTTACTTTAATTCTGCAAAATAGATAAAAGACAACTTAATTTATTATTGTAAAATTGCTGTGATATCATAGCAATCACTTATATGTCAATCTTTAGTATTCATTTTCTGGAAAGCCATAACCTTTTGAAAAATCTCAAAATTATCTAACATAATATTCTGATTCTGCCCCAACCAAAGCACAGCTCCCCGAGAGTGAAGAAATCTGTGGTCGGATTGCCAGAAGAATACGAGAAGAAGAGTCAGTAAAAAAATTACCCCATTTTGTGACTTTGTGCTGTGGAATTTTGACCATAGAAACTTCGGGTTCGTTTCTCCGAAGTTTCTGTTTTATTGGGCAAAATGGAACGTTTAGCACAACGGAACAAAATGGGGTAATTTTTTACTGACTCTTTTCTAAATTCTTCTAGCAATCCGACCACAGATTTCTTTTCTCTTAGGGTGCGTCTCCTTTGCCTGCGGCAAATCAAAAATTATTTTATGATTGTTCCTCCCCCCACTACGTGGTTATCCCTATACAGGACTACTGCCTGGCCTTTGGTAATCGCACGCTGTGGTTCTAAGAAATGAATGTCTACTGTTCCATCTGAATTTTTCCTGGCGGTTGCTTCTTTTTCTGTCTGATGATAGCGGATTCTTGCCTTAACGACTTCGTCCTCCGCTAAGTTCTCTATCCAGTTGAAGTCATTTGCAATTAAATCAGTCTTAAATAAGTCTTCATTGCTTCCGACGATGACTTTATTCTCTTCCGGGCGGATTTCTGTTACATAGTATGGCTTTGGTGCGGATATGCCGAGACCTTTTCTCTGTCCGATAGTATAGCCATAGTAGCCTTTGTGCCTGCCGACTACTTCGCCTTCCTGATTTACGAAGTCTCCCGGCTCGCTCTTTTTACCAGTTGTTTTTTCAATAAATGACATATAATCTCCATCTGGAATAAAGCAGATGTCCTGACTATCGTGCTTATGGGCATTGAAAAATCCCTGTTCTTCTGCAATCTTACGAATTTCTGTCTTGCTGTAATCTCCCAAAGGGAAACAGGTATTGGCAAGCTGTTCCTGTGTAAGAGAATACAGTACATAGCTCTGATCCTTGCTGTCATCGACACCTTTTAACAGATGATATCCCTGCTCATCGTGTGTGATTTTTGCATAATGACCCGTTACGATAACATCACAATGTAATACCTTCGCTCTCTTATATAAATGCTCAAATTTTAAATGACGATTACACTCGATGCAGGGATTCGGTGTCATTCCATTCTGATAACAGGAAATAAAATTATCAATAACTTTTTCCTTAAAATCATCTTTAAAATTAAATACATAATATGGGATTCCCAATTTAACACACACGCTTCTGGCATCCTCAATATCACTTAAAGAACAACAGGTTTTCTCCCTTGCCATTCCAATATCTTCATTATCATAAAGCTTCATTGTCACACCAATACAATCATATCCTGCCTCTTTCATAAGGTATGCTGCTACTGATGAATCAACACCACCACTCATAGCGATTAATGCTTTCTTTGCCATTGCAATCCTCCTATATTTTTAATGAAAAAATCATGTAGATGTTTCCTTGGTTAACAGCTACTATGATAACATTCTGCCATTTGAAAGTAAAGATATTCTAATTGACAAACAGTCTCATTCCCACTATAATCATTACGGCATCTTTTGAATTATTTTTTGTAAATCATGCAAATTTTATAAAGTTATCCACAATATTTTCCCAAAGCACTGCGTCTATCCACAATTTTTTTAAAGATATTGTGTATAGAACTTGTAAATCACACTTATAGATAGAAAGAAGGTTTTTTGTTTGAATAAAAAAGTCCAAATTTCAGAATCCATAGAACTTGGTATCCTGCTTGCGCTATCCGGCGGCTTTATGGATGCCTATTCCTATATCGGCAGAGGCGAGGTATTTGCAAATGCCCAGACGGGAAATATGCTCCTTCTCGGTGTCCATCTTTCTGAAGGAAATATTCCTGCAGCTATCCGCTACCTTTGCCCTGTTCTTGCTTTTACCTTTGGAATCGCACTTGCAGACATTGTCCGAAATTCAGGAATAGGAAGTCATTTGCATTGGCGGCAGATTTCTGTTGTGGCAGAGGCTATTATTCTTACTATCGTAAGCTTTCTCCCACAAAGTCATAACCTTCTTGCAAATAGCTTAACTTCCCTCGCCTGTGGCATTCAGGTAGAAAGTTTTCGTAAAATTCATGGAAATGGTATCGCTACTACTATGTGCATCGGAAACTTGCGAAGCGGCACACAGAATATTTACACGTTCTTCCAGACAAAAAAAAGAGAAGCTCTTGAAAAAGGGCTTCTCTATTACGGAATTATTCTTTGCTTTATCTGCGGGGCGATCATCGGAAACCAGTGTATTAAATACTTCCATGAACGGGCAATCCTTATATCTTCCGTATTGCTGTTGTTGGCATTTATAATGATGTTTATCACCAGAGATGAAGAATAAAAATCCTGACTTACGCAGCGGGACGGACATCCACAAAGAAATCCCATCCCCTATATTTGTGACTTTAGTCACAAATATAGGGGATGGGATTTCGAGCTTTCCTCATCTAATCTACCGTTTTTGAAACAGCTTCTTTCCACTTTCCAGTTCTGTAATATCCATAGGAAATCAGAAAGTTGGCAAGCCAGCCAAGCGGTACTGCATACCATACCATAGAAACTCCCCAAATTGGAGCTCCGAATTTTGCAATGGTAACTCGCAATGTTAGATTTACCAGGTTCGCAATAGTAAAAACTCTCACTGCTCCTGCTCCCCGCAAAATACCATCGACAGCCATTTTAAATCCAATCATACAAAAGAAGAAACCAATAAATTTCAGATAACTTTCTCCAGTAACAATCGTCTGTGATGATGCTGCATTATCTAAAAACAAGGCAATCAGAGGCTTATGGGCTATTTCGAGGAATAAACACAAAATAACCGCTATAACAATAATCATGAAATTGCCCATCCGATAACCTTGTGAAATTCGCTCCTCTTTTTCTGCACCAATATTTTGTGCAGTGTAAGAAGACATTGCATTACCTATTGCTGACATTGGTACAACACAAAGAGATTCTATTCGCATCGCAGCAGAGAATCCAGCAAGAATTTGTGTCCCAAAGCTATTTACCACTGACTGAACTAGCATCATGCCAATAGAAACCGTAGACTGTTGAAGGATAGATGGCAACGCAATCCTGGACATATCAGAAAATTCTGTTTTGCTCAGCCAGCCCTCAGCTTTTCCCGGTAACTTTTGAAGCGTAACAATAAAAATAATCAAAGATAAAACTGCTGAAATTCCCTGAGCAATAAACGTTGCATATGCTGCACCAGCCACACCTAAATTCAATACTGCCACCATATATAAATCCAGAAAAATATTCAATACAGAAGAAAAAATCAGTAAATACAACGGAATGCGTGATTCTCCAAGTGCATTAAACATCGAAGAAAGAATGTTGTACATAAATAAGAATGGCAGTCCCAAAAAATAAATATTCAAATAAGTTACAGCAATATCTATTGCATCTGCCGGTGTATTTAAAACCTCCATAATTTGCTGGCTGAAAATCAATCCAATGCCTCCAAGTATCAAACTAATGAAAAGAAATGAAAGTAACGCAGTACGAATACCAGTCTTCATACGTCCATAATTATGTCCACCAAAGTGATGGCTGATAATAACAGATGCACCAATACCACCTCCAATGGCAATACAAATAAATATACTTGTCAGAGCATAAGATGCGCCAACAGCAGCTAAAGCAGTTTCTCCTACATAACGTCCCACTATAGCAGAATCTACAATTGTATATGCCTGTTGAAACAGATTTCCAATAATCATCGGAATCGAAAAAATAAGTAAAGCTCTCGATGGTTTTTCTGTAATCAGATAATCTTTATTCTCTCTCATTACTTCTTTACATCTCCCTTCCGACTACAAAACTCAGCAAGCTCACAATCACAGTAATCTCTATTTGGCATATGTTCACTCTTCTCCAATACTTTCTGATGAAAAATACCAACACTCTGTATCAGAAGTTCTGTATTAACCTGATAATGCATTTGACGGTCAATCCTTTGTCCCGTCACTATTCCACAATCTTTTAATATCTGTAGATGCTGTGATATTGCTGCTTCACTGATTCCAATCTTCGCAGCCAATGCTTTCCCACAGTAATGATGTTCCAGTAAAAGCATAAGAATCTGGTACCGTGTTGGCATAGTAATAGTATGCAGTAATTCGATATCTGTCATTTTCTCCTCCAAAATAAAGCATTTACTTAATTAAGTATTTGCTTAATTATAAGGATTTTAAATATAAATGTCAAGAACTAGAGCGTGTTTGAAAAATGCTTTCTGTTTTAATATGTTTTCAGCATACTACAACAATAATTCGGGTCAATCCTTCAAAAAACAACTCCACAGAAAGCCAAAACCTTCCGGCGATTCCCCAAATCACTCCAACAATAAATAGCAATTTTCCTTCCACAGCCAAAGCACAGCCCCCGAAGAGAGTCTACCCCCTATATTTGTGGCCTCGGAGCAAGGTTTGGATGCGAGCGCTTAAAGCGAGCATTCAA
>ENA-ORUL01001403-ORUL01001403.1-human-gut-metagenome-genome-assembly--contig:-NODE-1403-length-16915-cov-2.704448_pt1 | contig 16915 bp, 14 predicted proteins | sample MGYA00242084_ERZ509219 | MGnify/ENA primary metagenome ERZ509219 (study PRJEB26280, sample SAMEA2338792) | human gut metagenome | biome: human gut; feature: human-associated habitat; material: faeces...
TAATTATTTCTGATCTGCATGACCTTGTCCCCTTCTCTGAAAAGTCCTTTGCCATGCTCCTTCTCTTTCTTTTCCTTAGAAGGAGGATTAAGATACTGCTGCAAAATAACGTTTAACCTCTCCACGCCTAAAAGCCCTTTTCGCATAGGTGTCAGCACCTGTATATCATAAGGCTCTGCATCTACAAACTTAGGCATTTTTTTCTGAATAAGAGTAATCACAACACTGATAATCACATTTGCATCATATCTCTTCAAAAAGAAGAAATCCATACTTTTATTATCTAAGCTTACCGGTACTCCCTGATTAATCTTATGGGCGTTTACGACAATATCGCTTTGCGATGCCTGACGGAAAATTTTCACCAGCTCCACAACAGGAAACTCACCGGAAGCAATAATATCTTTTAAAACACTTCCCGGTCCTACACTGGGAAGCTGATTTACATCACCTACTAAAATCAATCTCGTTCCCGATACCACCGCTGACAACAATGCGTGCATCAAAAAAATATCTACCATAGACATTTCATCAATGATAATTACATCCGCCTCTAAAGGATTTTGAGCATTTCTTTCAAAATAAATACTTCCTGACTTTTCCTCCGGAGCTCCTGTAAGTTCTAACATTCTGTGGATGGTTTTCGCCTCGTATCCCGTAGCTTCCGTCATACGTTTCGCTGCTCTTCCGGTAGGAGCTGCAAGGTAAATATCCAGTCCTTCCATTTCAAAATATCGGATAATACCGTTAATCGTCGTAGTCTTTCCTGTTCCCGGTCCTCCGGTAATCACCAACAAGCCATTTTTCACAGCTTCTGCAATCGCCTGCTGCTGCATCTCATCCAATTCAATTTTTTCTGCTTTTTGAATTCTTCGAATTTTTTCTGCAATTACCTCTTCATCTACGGTATCCTTTAAATTCAACTCATGAAGCATCTGAGCTGTATGCAGCTCAATTTGATAATATTGACTGGCATAGACAACCTGCTCTTTTTCGTCCGTAAAGTCGTCTGTAATTTCCTTCACTACAATTTTGCGGTCAATAGCCAAATCTACAATATGTTTTTCCATATAATCAGCCTGAACCCCCAAAAGCTTTTCTGCTCTTGCCAGCAGAACCTTTTTTGGAAGATATACGTGTCCCTCTGCGGTTGCCAGAAGCAATATGTATAAAAGACCGCTTCGAATACGGTAATCTGAGTCCGTATGAATACCAATACGTGCTGCGATTTCATCTGCAATTTTAAATCCAACACCGGAAATGTCCTCTGCCATCTTATATGGATTTTCTTTTAAAATCCGATACATATCCTGTTTATACTGCTGATAAATTTTAGCGCCTAAAGTCTGAGAAATGCCATATTGCTGAAGAAACATCATTGCCTTTCTCATATCTGCCTTATCTTCTACCTGTTCTGCAATCTCCCTTGCTTTCCGCTCACTAATGCCTTTTACCTCTGCCAGACGTTCCGGTTCCGTTTCAATAATCCGCAAGGTATCATCGCCAAAATGACGCACAATTCTAGCTGCCAGAGCGGCTCCGATACCCTTTATAGCTCCCGAACCTAAATATCTCTCCATTGCCAGAGAGTCCTGTGGAATGACAATTTCATAAGAAGATACAGAAAACTGCTGCCCATAAGAAGGGTGTTCCTTATATACTCCTTTGGCTCTTATAGCCTCACCTTCATTCAGATACTGAAAAATCCCCACACAGGTAATCTCTGTCTCTTCTGCAACAAGGTTTGCTACAGTATATCCGTTTTCCTGATTTCGATATATGATATGCTCTATATATCCTTCAATGGTTTCTTCCACATTTCTTCCTCTCTGTATCTCTATAATTTTCCGTTCATTTTACTCATCATTTCCATGTATTGCCCTGTGCCTATGGCAACCACCTGTGCCGGATTATCTGCCACAATGGTATTAATTCCCGTTTCTTCTTCAATCAGCTCTTCCAAACCACCCAGCAAAGCGCCTCCGCCGGTGAGCACAATGCCTCTTTCTGCCACGTCTGCTGCCAGCTCAGGCGGCGTTTTCTCTAATACGCTGTGAATAGTCTCCATAATCTGAGTTGTGGCATCCCTTAAAGCCTCTTTGATTTCTTCTGAAGTAAGCGTAACACTCTTTGGTAATCCCGTAATCGTATCACGCCCCTTTACTTCCATGCTCTTGGGCTGCGGAGAGGAATACACTGTTCCAATCTGGATTTTAATGTCCTCTGCTGTTCTCTCTCCGATCATCAGATTGTGTTTTTTTCGCACATGACGCATAATTGCATCATCAAAATCATCTCCTGCAAGCTTAATAGAAGTGGAAACCACTGTGCCGCCCAGTGAAATTACGGCAACGTCTGTTGTTCCTCCTCCGATATCCACAATCAGGTTTCCAAATGGTTTCGTGATGTCCACTCCGGCTCCGATTGCCGCCGCGATCGGTTCTTCTACCAGATAGACTTCCCGCGCGCCCGCCTGATATGTTGCCTCTTCTACGGCTTTACGCTCAATCTCTGTGATCCCGCTCGGTACACAGACACTGATTCGCGGTTTTCGAAACGCGCGGCGTCCCATTGCTTTCGTGATAAAGTATTTCAGCATTTTTTCCAGTACCACGAAATCCACGATCACTCCCTGGCGGATTGGTCGGATCACTTCCATGTTAGAGTTCACATGATTACTCATCTGCTTTGCTTCTTCTCCGATCGCACGGATCTTCTCAGTATCTTTATCATATACAACGACAGACGGTTCCTGCAGTACAAGGCCTTTGCCTGTAGAATATACAAGACAGTTCGTCGTTCCAAGATCTATTCCTATATCATTTGCAGGCATATAAATCCCCTTCCGTAACAATTCCAAATCTTATATCAGAGATTATTATAAACAACTTTCATCAAAATGAAAAGCCCTTGTTTCTCACTGTATTTATTTAAGATATTTAGCCACATATTGGCCGGTATAAGAATCCGGGCATCCTGCAATTTCTTCCGGTGTACCGGTTGCAACAACCGTGCCGCCACAGTCGCCGCCTTCCGGTCCCATGTCAACAATGTAATCTGCAGTCTTGATAACATCCAGATTATGTTCAATGACAACGACCGTATTTCCATTTTCAGTCAGTCGCTGCAGGATTTCTACCAACTTGTGTACATCTGCAAAATGGAGTCCTGTCGTCGGCTCATCCAGAATATAGATTGTACGTCCGGTGCTTCTCTTACTCAGTTCTGTCGCAAGCTTGATTCGCTGTGCCTCACCGCCGGAAAGCTCCGTGGACGGCTGTCCCAGACGAATATAGGAAAGTCCCACATCATAGAGTGTCTGGATCTTTCTGCGGATAGACGGAATATTCTCAAAGAAAGTCAGCGCTTCTTCCACCGTCATGTTCAGCACATCATAAATGCTCTTGTCTTTATATTTGACTTCCAGTGTCTCTCTGTTGTAGCGTCTGCCCTTGCAGACCTCGCACGGTACATAGACATCGGCAAGGAAATGCATCTCGATTTTGATGATGCCGTCTCCACTGCAGGCTTCGCATCGTCCACCCTTGACATTAAAGCTGAAACGGCCTTTCTTGTAACCTCTTGCCTTTGCATCTGCTGTCGATGCAAACAAATCACGGATCTGATCAAACACACCTGTATAAGTAGCCGGATTAGATCTCGGTGTCCTTCCGATCGGTGACTGATCGATGCTGATCACCTTATCAAGCTGATCCAGCCCCTGAATCTCTTTGTGTTTACCCGGAATCACTCTTGCACGGTTCAGATCGCGTGCCAGTGTCTTGTACAGAACCTCGTTGATCAGAGAACTCTTGCCGGATCCGCTCACACCTGTCACACATGTCATAATGCCAAGCGGAATATCAACATTTACCTGTTTCAGATTGTTTTCTGCTGCTCCCCGGATCTTCAGCCATCCGGTCGGCGCTTTACGTTCAGAAGGTACCGGAATCTTGCACCTGCCACTTAAGTATGCTCCTGTCACAGAACGCGGATTCTTCATAAGCGCCTCAGCTGTGCCGATTTCTACGAGTTCTCCGCCATGTTCGCCGGCTCCCGGTCCGATATCCACCACGCAGTCTGCCGCACGCATTGTATCTTCATCATGCTCGACCACGATCAGGCTGTTTCCGAGATCACGAAGGCGCATCAACGCACGAAGAAGTCTGTCATTATCTCTCTGATGAAGACCGATACTCGGCTCATCCAGAATGTACGCAACTCCGACCAGTCCGGAACCAATCTGTGTCGCAAGTCGGATCCTCTGTGCCTCGCCCCCGGAAAGCGTTGCTGTCGCACGGCTCAGAGACAGGTAATCCAGTCCGACTTCTGCAAGAAAACCTACTCTTGCACGAATTTCTTTCAGAATCTGTTTTCCGATCAGCTCCTGTTGCTCCGTCAGCTTCAGTTCTTCCATAAAAACTTTAAGTTTCGCTACGGAAAGTGCAGTCAGCTCATAGATATTACGTTCACCCACAGTTACTGCCAGAGATTCCTTTTTCAGACGCTGGCCTTTACATGACTTACACGGAGTAATGCGCATAAAAGTTTCGTATTCCTGCTTCATCGCATCAGATCCTGTCTCACGGTATCTCTGCTCGACATTTTTTATCAGGCCCGGAAAAGCAACATCATAGATTCCCTCTCCTCTCTGACCTTTATAATAAACTTTGACTGCATGACCGTTTGTACCATGGATCAGAATATCTTTTATCTTGTCTGGGTAGTCTTCAAACGGTGTGTCCAGACTGAACCTGTATTCTTTTGCAAGAGCATCCAGAATTGCTCTCGTAAAGCTTCCCTTATCCGTACAGGACTGCCAGCCCATTACAGCGATCGCGCCCTGCGAGATGCTTAAGGATTTATCCGGTATCATCAGATCAATATCAAACTCCATCTTATATCCCAGTCCAAAACATTCCGGACATGCACCGAACGGATTGTTAAAAGAGAAACTTCTCGGCTCAATCTCATCAATGCTGATTCCGCAATCCGGACAGGAAAAGCTTTGACTGAAATTAATCGGCTCTCCGTCGATCACATCCACCGTCATAAGTCCTTCTGCCAAATGAAGTACATTTTCAATAGAATCTGTCAGACGCTTCTCTATCCCCGGCTTAACGACAAGACGGTCTACGATAATCTCTATATTATGTTTGATATTTTTATCCAGCGCGATTTCCTCGGATAACTCATATAAATTTCCATCTATGCGTACTCTTACATAACCGCTTTTCTTTGCCTGTTCCAGAAGCTTCTCATGACGACCTTTTCTTCCTCGCACTACCGGCGCCAGAAGCTGGATCTTCGTTCTCTCCGGCAATGCCATGATCTGATCTACCATCTGATCTACTGTCTGTTTCTTAATCTCTTTTCCACATTTCGGACAATGTGGAATACCGATTCTCGCATAAAGCAGACGAAAATAATCATAGATCTCTGTTACGGTTCCTACGGTAGACCGGGGATTCCGGTTTGTTGATTTTTGGTCAATAGAAATCGCAGGTGATAAACCTTCAATGCTCTCCACATCAGGCTTCTCCATCTGACCAAGGAATTGCCTTGCATAGGACGATAACGATTCCATATATCTTCTCTGCCCTTCCGCATAAATCGTATCGAATGCCAGAGAGGATTTTCCGGAACCGCTCAATCCTGTCAAAACTACCAGCTCATTGCGGGGAATATTAAGATCTACATTTTTCAGATTATGCTCATTTGCTCCTCTGATCTTAATATATTGTTTTTTGGTATCTATCTTTTCCGCCTCTTTTTTCAACTCTTTTTCTATCATGCTTCTACTACTTCGTTCCCTTCGTTATCTGTTCTTTCATCATCTATCGGTCTATATCTACTCTTTCATCATCCTCTTAATCTCAACTAATTTATCACGCAGCTCAGCCGCCGCCTCAAAATTCAACTCAGCTGCAGCTTTCTTCATCTGCTTTGTCAATTCCTTTGCCAATTTCTCCAGTTCTTTTTCGCTCATAGATTCTGGATCTTTCTCCATTCGGACTTCCTCTGCTGCCACCTTCTTCGAGACAGCGATCAGATCTCTTACACTTTTCTTAATAGTCTGTGGCGTAATTCCATGCGCTTCGTTATAAGCCATCTGTACTTTACGCCTTCTCTCTGTCTCTTCAATCGCCTGCTTCATAGAATCTGTCATCACGTCTGCATACATGATGACATGACCTTCTGCATTACGCGCAGCACGTCCGATGGTCTGAATGAGAGAAGTCTCGGAACGTAAGAATCCTTCCTTATCTGCATCCAGAATCGCCACCAATGTAATCTCCGGTATATCCAATCCTTCTCGCAAAAGGTTGATTCCCACCAGAACATCAAAGACATCCAGACGCATGTCTCTTACAATCTCCGTGCGTTCCAGCGTATCAATATCCGAGTGAAGATATCTGACACGAATTCCAAGTTCCCGCATATAATCGGTCAAATCTTCTGCCATCCGTTTTGTTAGGGTTGTGATTAAAATCTTATTTTTCTTGGCAACTTCTTTATTCACTTCACTAATCAGATCATCAATCTGCCCCTCTACCGGCCGCACTTCTACTTCCGGATCTAACAGTCCGGTCGGACGGATTACCTGTTCTGCCCGAAGAAGTTCATGCTCAGCCTCATATGGTCCCGGTGTTGCCGACACAAACAGCACTTGATCAATTTTCTGCTCAAACTCGTCAAAACTAAGCGGGCGGTTATCAAGCGCTGACGGAAGGCGGAAACCATAATCTACTAAGGTACGTTTTCTTGACTGGTCGCCATGATACATACCACCCACCTGCGGCACTGTCTTATGTGATTCATCAATCATCATAATAAAGTCATCCGGGAAGTAATCAAGAAGTGTCCTCGGAGGCTGTCCTGCCGCCGAGCCGGTCAAATGTCTGGAATAATTCTCAATTCCTGAACAAAATCCGGTTTCTCTCATCATCTCAATATCGAAGTTTGTCCGTTCTGATATTCGCTGTGCTTCCAGAAGCTTTCCCTCACTTTTAAAATATTTAATCTGTTCTTCTAACTCTTCCTCGATCGCCTTTACCGCACGCTCCAAATCTTCTTTTCCTACTACATAATGTGACGCCGGGAAGATAGCCACATGACTCAGCTCACTTTTTATCTCTCCGGTCAACACATCTACTTTCGTAATACGGTCAATCTCATCACCGAAAAATTCAATTCGAACCGCCATATCTGCTTCATTTGCCGGAATTACTTCCACCACATCTCCATGTACCCGGAAAGTACCTCGTTTGAAATCCATTTCATTTCTATCGTATTGAATATCAATAAGCTGCCTTAGTACCTCATCCCGATCCTTTTCCATTCCCGGACGCAGTGACACCATCATTTTCTCAAAATTTTCCGGTTCACCAAGTCCATAGATACATGATACACTGGAAATAATGATTACATCCCGCCGTTCAATGAGAGAAGCTGTTGCAGACAGACGAAGCTTGTCAATCTCATCATTCACAGATGAATCCTTGGCAATGTAAGTGTCAGAGGATGGGACGTAAGCTTCCGGTTGGTAGTAATCGTAGTATGATACAAAATACTCCACCGCATTCTCCGGGAAGAACTCCTTGAATTCCCCGTAGAGCTGCGCTGCCAGGGTTTTATTGTGAGCGATTATGAGTGTTGGTTTATTTAACCTCTCAATAACGTTTGCCATGGTAAAAGTCTTACCAGAGCCCGTAACTCCGAGTAGAGTCTGGCATTGATTGCCTTCTTTGAACCCTTTTACAAGAGCTTCAATCGCTTGTGGCTGGTCACCAGTTGGTTTATATTCGGAGTGTAATATGAATTTATCCATGATTTTTCTCCTCTTTTCACGCATTTGTTATGATTACTATCAGCCACAAATTCGTGTAATTTTAAAATTTATTCGTGTAATTTCCCCCGAAAAATCTGGTTGAGTGTTGAATTTTTGCTCTTACACGAATTTAGGTCACAAAACTGAATTTTGCGACTATGTAACACAAATCAACACACCCCGAAACTGCTTGGACGATTCAGGCACACGATGATAGTATACCACAATCAGCACAAAAAATATAGAGGTCACAAGTACCTCTATATGTCTCACACAAATATTTCACAATTTATATTGCCAGCTCTAAAGCCACGGAATCCATATAATCCATAGCTGACAAATCAAACTCCTCTTCTTCCTCTGGAATCACTTCATCAATAAATGGTTCAAGAACTTCAAGGCAATCCTCAATAATTTCCTGATTATCTCCATACACATCAATCGTAATGATTTCCTTTGCATGTCCCATCAGCTTGGACACTGCTTTCGGATTGAAGTCATTCTTCAGTAAGATCGTACAGTATGTGGCTCTCAAATCATGCCAACGAATGTCAGGCAAATCATTCTCCTGTAATATTTGCTTGAAATATTTCCAATGAAAATCCTTGCTTCGTGGCTTACCGTATGTAGAGCAACAAATATAATTTCCATCGAAAAATGGATTCGTTTTATCATTGATTCTTCTCTTTCGGTTCTTCTCGTATTTCTGCCTTTCTTCCATAATAGCTTCAAATAGAATATCTGGTATCGGAATCACTCTATTACTGGATTCTGTTTTTACATCAATTTCCTGCTTTGTATAGGTCTTTGGCTTAAAATCCTCTTTTTTACTCATTGGTACTTTTCCTAACTGACGCTCTACATGAAGAGTTCTGTTGATGTAATCTATATCTGAATATTTTACACCAATTATTTCGCTGCGGCGTAAACCCATAAGTACAGCAAACATTACCTGCAAATAAATCGGTGTCTCCTTGGCAGCTTCTATAAGAATTTCGACCTGCTTTAGATTTAATGTCTTTTGCTCATCTATATGGCGTGTTCTAAATTCTGTTTTCTTTTTTTGCTTCGGCAAATCAACACCTTCTGCCGGATTGACAGAAATCATCTTCTTGTCCAGAGCGTATGCCATTGATGTATTCATTATTGTCTTTACCAGTTTCGCAACAGATTCCGAAATTTGAAATTCCTTATTATAAAGCTGTTGCACATTACCTCTACTCAGCTTTATCAGCTTCGTATTCCCTAAATGCGGATTGATATGTTTCACAATCGCATTTCGGTAAGCAACGTAAGAGGAATCTGTCATTTCAGGACGCATAACATCTTCTAACCAAAATTCCAGAAAGTCCTCCACGGTTACATTATCGTATACAACATAAGTGTTTGAATAGAGCTGACCTATAATCTCTGTACGAGCCTGCTCCGCAGCCTTTTTCGATGTAAAGCCACTCTTTTGCTGTGTAACATCACTACCATCTTGAAAAATCAGTTTTACTCGGAATCCATACTTATTTTTGATAGAAGTTACATTGTAAACTTTCCACTCCACATACTGCTGTGTATGTAAATTATGACCCATTCTGAACTCCCCTTTCCAAATTAAAAATTGTTTCTATATAAAATTATGGCGTTCTCAGCAAATGTTACTGGAACGCCAATACCTAACAGTCTTTTTCCCTATGCCGAATATTTCTCATTCATAAAACAGATAATATTTTCATTTTCGTCCATCACATCGCAATAATATTCAAAAGTGGTATTTACAGAACTGTGTCCTAACAAAGCTGATATTTTGACCAGTGGCACACCCTGTTCGATTAAAATGGTTGCGAACATATGTCTCAACGAATGCACCGAAATTTTCGGCAATCCGTTTCTCATACACAATCTTGTTAATGCGGTATTCATTGAGGACAAACCATGCGGTCTGCCATTTGGCTGACAACTGATGTATCCGTTATCCTCATAGCCGTCAAGCAACAGTTCTTTATGAGCCTCAACAACCTGCTGTCTGCGAAGCACTTCTTGCTCAACCACGGACGGCATTCTCAAAGTGCGAAAACTGTTCTGTGTCTTCGGATCTTTTTCCTCGACAGAACAACTTGCTATTTTCCCACTACGTTCTTCCATCACGGGACTTGCTCCCAACTGACGCTCAATTTTTACAGTATGCTGTTCAAAATCAAAGTCTGAAAACTTCAAACCGAGAATCTCTCCCTTTCGCAATCCGCAGAAAACTCCAAGCAAATATTCCAGATACCAATCGTCTTTCGACGCTGCTTTCAAGAAAATCTTCAATTTGTCTCTACTGTAAATTGTAACTTTCGGTGCTTTTCTCTTATATGGCTTTGTATCAGAAATTGGATTGCGGGAAATGTATCCCTCAATTACTGCATCCTTAAAAGCAATATTTAAGTATGTTCGGCAGGTATTCCCTGCTGATGCACAACTGTGTGACAACTTCTCTAAGAGAGCATCCATGTATTCTACACTAACATATCGGAGCTTTATATCTTGCTCCATGTTGGGAAACACTAAATCGTACAATACATATGCTCCCAACATTTTCGTTGTATTCTCAACTCGCTGTGAAAAGACTTCCTCATACCAATAAATCAGATAGTCTTTTAACATTATTTCCTGACGATTCTTTCCCTCCATCATCAGTTTTCGCTGCTGCTGTTTAAATTCTTTCTCAGCCAGTTTATAAGCCTTAACAGCATCCTGCTCCGACTCAAAACCGCCTTTTTTTCCGTATTTTACGGTGCCGTCTTTATTTAATGTCTTGGTTCTGTGATACCATGACCCTCTTTCAAAGAACGCTACGCTCTTTTTTTCCATGAATTTCACCTTACCTATTCTGCTCCACACATCCAGTCATCAAAAGATTTCTTCAGGATTCGGTACTGGTTTCCAATTTTCAGTACACGAAAAGGCTTTCCCTCAAGATGAACCTGTGCTAAATAATGATAGGTTTTACTTCGTCCGATACCTAAAAGCACCTGAATCTCGGACGGTGTATAAACCTGCTGTGTATTCAATTTTTCTTCCATGTGCTTTTCCTCCAAAGCACTTTCGGCTGCCGTGGTTATATCCTACCATGACAGCCGAATTAGTGCTATTTTGTCGCCACGGGCATTTCACCCGAAAATAGCCAAAATATATTTATTTGACATCCTTGACATTTTGAGATTTTTTGTTCCTATATCCTCTTGGATAAATGTAATAGTCCACACCTCTTCGCACATTACAGAACATGCAAACTTCTTTGATATTCTGATGTTCCTGTGCCTTCTTAATATGATGTGAAGCAGAATTGTAAAATTGTGCTGCACATTTGGGGCAAAGTGTAAGCAACATCGGCTCCTGCTTCTTCAGATCAATGCTGATTCGCAATGCCCTGTCTACTTTTTCCATCAGCTCCCAACCAATCTTCCCAATGTATTCTTCCAGTCGGGATTTATCTATGGTACGAATCTGTTCCATTAACACCATAGAATCTTTCGGAAGAACATCCACGCCTTTCAGACAAACATGCGTCGGCTGATTCGGTTTCTTCTGACTGGTAATTGCCGCAATGATTACAGTTGGACTATGCTGATTGCCTGCGTCATTCTGAACAATCAGGACAGGTCTGCGACCTCCCTGCTCACTTCCCTTTACTGGGTCTAAATTTGCGATGTAAAGATTTCCTCTTTTAATCTCATCCATCGTATCCTATCCTCCATTTCTTAGTATGTAAAAGACCGACGGGTAACAAATATCACTCGTCGGTCTTGGTTAGTTATTGTGTATATGTTTGATATGTTCGCATCTATTTGTCCTCAACACCCCGATACGGATATGAATCACTTCATAAAACAGATTATTTCTGCTTGGGAATCTTCAGGCGGTTGTTGCTGGCAACTCCATGAGCTGTTGGCTCCTCCGAGGTTCTCTCCGAGCCGTTCCCATTTCGTGATTTATGGCTAAACGGAAGTATCATTATCCCCATTGCACCTCTTCGCCTTATCGGTAGCAAGCCGATATTTTCAAGCCGATAGGATTCGCACTTTCTGATGAAAGTATGGCGTATCGCTTGCGTTGCTCCTTGCAATAGGAAAGACCTGAAGAATGACTGATAAGTTTTCAAGGTACACGAAGTGGTCTTGAAAATTAACCCCTTCATAGTTAGGTCACGAGAGAGATCAAAACTTTATACCCTTACACAAATTTTTCTAATTTTTTTCTGATTTTGCGTATAATTTGAGACATACGTGCTTCGTTTACCTCAAAAATCTTTGCAAGCTCTTTCTGCTTATATCCCTGACGGAAAAACAAATCTCCAACCAGTCGCTCTCTCTCCGTTAGGACTTTGCACATTTCCTTCCATGTTTCTTCCTCGTAAAATTCTTCAAATGCATCCTTCTCCGTTGGAATTTGATTATCATCCTGATCCATCGCATTTAACGAAACATGACGTCTGGTTTCAGTCTGATTGTTGTTATATTCTCTTCTGTCTAAATCCAACAACATCTCCAACCATTCTGATGTAATATCGTTCTTATCGTCACCAGCAGAACCACTTCTTCTAATTTTCAGTTCTACAACATCTCCGTTTGCAAATTCATATCTGTATTCAATTTTTTCTTTCATTTGTATTTCCTCCGAATTCTGAATTTTGAAATTTGTCAAAATCCAGAACTGGCGGAGAACGACATCTGAAAGAACCCCTACTCAAACGACAAAATGCGTATATCCATTTCTGTTCATGGACATACGCATTCAGATATTTCATATTTAAGGTGAATTGCAGTTCACTTAAATCGACGCAGTTATCCTGTGTCAAACAATGAAATTCATATTTATATTGCTATATGTATTTAATGTCATTCTACTCATGCAACAATTCCCCTCTCCCGAATATGTATTTAGATACACTAAAGAGGTGTATTGTGGCGAATTTTGTCGAATCAAAGTGTATTGTAGAATATATACGAGGTGAATTGTAATGTCAGATTATGCTCATACGTTAGGTGATGCCGTTAAACGTGCACGTGGGAAATCAGGTCTCACACAAAGTGAAGTTGCCGATGCTGCAAATGTCGATGTACGTACTGTATTAAACATCGAAAACTATAAAGGTAATCCAAAAATGGAAGTCCTTTATCCTTTAATTAGAGTTTTAAAAATAGATACAAAAGAAGTCTTTTATCCCGAAATGCAGAGAGAGTCTCCTGCACTTAGTCAGCTTAGATTGCTCATAGAAGACTGCACTGAAGAAGAAGCAGCTTCTATCATACCTATTTTCAATTCTGTACTGTCCGTACTCCGAGAACGCAACGCAACACAAATCAAATGAAACAAATAGAGCCTGCTTTCCCTATTTTCAGGAAAGCAGGCTCTGTATTTTTATATCTGGCTCATTTGCTTATCACCATTTTCAATTGAACTACATCCACTATTATCTCTTTCTTACATTTAGGACAATATAGTGGAAACTTTATAAGAACGGTATCCTCATATACCTTTGTTCGTGTTTTTCCTCCACAATTTGGACAATGAATCCAAAGCGAGTTCTTTCGTTTCTCGTCCATTGTTCATACCTCCAACTCAGGTATAGCTCTGTGTCTAACATCCGGCTTTTTACCTTTTTATTTATTGCTACATAAAATGTTTCTCATAAGCTTATGTATCTATTTATTATAAATGTCTTACAACAGATTATATATTTAGGATTCAAAACCAAATCATTATTTAGTTCTTCCTTCCTCGATCCTTATCACTCTTGTCGCATACTGAACCAGTTCCGTATCATGAGTCACCATAACAATAGTCATGCCTTCCTGATTCAGTTTCTTAAGAATCCCCATAATCTTTCGTGTATTTTCCTTATCCAGATTCCCTGTTGGTTCATCCGCAAGTAATAAAGAAGGATTATTAACAATAGCTCTCATAATAGAAACTCTCTGTTGTTTTCCTCCTGACATCTGTGAAATATACTTTTTCTCCAGGTGGGACATACCAAATTCATTCAGTAATTTTCTTGCAACCTGTTCCCTCTCCTTCTTAGGAACACCTGTAAAGCCTAATGGAACCACAATATTTTCCAGAACGTTTATTTCCGGAATTAGATGATATGCCTGAAAAACAAAACCTATTTTCTGATTTCTGATAGTAGCACTTTCGTTCTTACCAAGCTTCATGACATCAATTCCTTCTAATTCATACACTCCCTCTGTCGCCTGATCTAATAGCCCTAAAATATTAAGAAGCATAGATTTTCCGCGACCAGAAGTTCCGAAGATACAGACAAATAGAGCCTGCTTCCCCTTGATATGCCCCCTCTTTACTGGACCATCCAGTAAGGAGGGTTATTTTTATGCGTTACTCTTATGAGTTCAAAAGGATATGAAAGCTCCCTACTTGTATTGATTTGTCACATAGATATACGCATCTTCCAACGTTGCAGGAATTGACATACACTCCAATTCTGGCTGTATTTCAGAAATCACTCTTAACTGCAATCCCCCCTCAACATACTGTTTAGATGTAATACGATACTTCTGTTCCACTTCTCTTGCTTTTCTCTCATCAGGTACTTTGCAAATCCAGATTTTCCCCTGTGCTTCTTCTGTCAAATTCTTCATAGAACCCGCATACAGAAATCGACCTTTATGCATAATTGCAAGCTGATTGCAGGTGGCAGCTAAGTCTTCTACCACATGAGTTGAAAACAAAACCGTTCTGTTTTCAGAAAAATCTACTAACAAATTGCGGATGCGAATACGTTCCTCCGGATCTAAACCGGTAGTTGGCTCATCCACAATTAAAAATTCCGGTTCATTTAAAAGCGCCTGCACCAATCCTACCCGTCGCTTCATACCGCCTGATAACTGCTTCATTTTCTTCTTACGATGTTCTATAAGACTGGTCTTTTTCAAATAATAATCTATCCGCTTTCTACATTCTGCTTTCGGAACACCTGCCAGATCTCCCATATACTCCAAACACTCCTGAACCGTCAAATTAGGATACAGTTCAATTTCCTGTGGTAAATACCCTATCTTTCTTTGGATTTTTTCATAGTTTCCTTCGCTATACAAAATTCCGTCTAATGTAACCATTCCGTTTGTAGGTTTAAGCACAGTGGTCAAAACTCTCATCAAAGTTGTCTTTCCCGCTCCATTTTCTCCCAATAGTCCAAATATCCCATTTGGTATATCTAAATCTGCATGGTCGATTGCTGTGACACTATTCTTAAATCTTACCGTTAAATCCTCAATATGAATACTCATAAATTTACCCTCTCTTTCTTACGATCTTCGGCAATGCCAGTAACAAAATCAGTCCGATACAAATACACAAGCCTTTCCCATACAGCCATGTAATATCGGCAGTATTTTCTATATCTCTAAAAGAATAAGAAAACAGATTCCATGCTCCAAAAAGTTTATCTCCACCTGTGGAATTTGTTGCTACCCATATCAAAAGACTGCTTCCAATTCCCATCCACATATTGCGAAAAAGCATAGACAATGTATTAGCCAATATTCCCCAAAAGAAAATAGTTACTACAATCGCCCCAAAACAGGTAATAAACTGAAGTATTTCACTTTCTGTTACTGGATGTGTAATTGGTTTCTGAAACGCAAAAAACAATCCATATCCAAGAACAGCGAGCAGCAGCAAAAAAGTTCCCTGTATCATCAGTCTCTGTATAATAGAATAGATTCTCTTTTTTATCTGATACAGTCTCTGAACTTCGGAACGGTTGCTTGTAATTTCCTGCACATAAGTATCTGCACAAAAAACAGCAGTCAATATCGCAAAAGGCGGCTCTATGGATAGTCCTATTTCATACGTGAAAACAACTGCACGAATCACACTTAAAATTACAACAAAGGATACTGCATAAGCAATTTTATAAAATGGCAGAACAATCTTCATTTCCTTCTTCATTTATATTCGCCTCCGCTTCCAAATCTGTATCGAAATCAGTATAATTACTACCGATACAATAATAAGAAAACTTTGATTTAAGAGCGCCATCGGGGGCGGTGTCGTATCAAAAAGCTGCCCCGGAAATCGTACCATGATTGCCAAAGGTTTGCCCCAATATCCGTAAACTCCCTCTGCATTAGTTCCGCCCAAATTGGAATACACCATATAAAGAATCAAAAGTGGTACACCCGGAAGTGGATTTTTAAATATGAGTGAAATCAATGTATATATACTCACAATCATCAGCATATTAGGCAATATATAAAGTACCGTAGAAGCCACAAAATCCCATAGTCGCACTTCAAATCCACTATCCTTTGTATAGATGCGGCACAATACCCAAAACAGTATATTCAAAATAGTTAGCACAAGCAAACAAATTGTAAATCCTGCACTCACTTTTCCCATTACATACTTCCCGGCAGTCACAGGCTTTGTATGCAACAATTCATAAGTATGCTTTTTTGTATCTTGTAAAAATAAAACCGCCAACATAATAATTGCAAAAAACACCATATACAGACCCGCAAAATCAGCAAATTTTCTTGCGTAATAAAAAGAAAATGTCTTATCTTCCAATTTTTTATCTAGATATGCGTTGATTTCTTCTGCCGTTCCCTTATAATACGTACTGTCCTCGTATAAATACCTTGCCCCGTACCAGTCATATTCCTGCTCCAAATACGCATAGGCCTCTTTTAAATTCATGCTTTCCAGCTTTTCAATGACATTCTGTGCTTCTGAATCCGTCAATCCAAACACATCCGTTAATTTTATTTTTACCTTTTCATGCCATACCTCTCTGTGCTTTTCAGGCGTGGCTGGAATATAGCCCTCATACACTTCTCCTTCAACCGAAGTGTTGGACTGATCATTGATGATTTTCTCCCCCGTTGTAAGATAATGTGTGGTTAAATATGGACTTGTCGCATTAAACACACCATAAATCACAAGCAGAACACCTACCCAAAATAACGGTCGCTTTAGATAATTCATAATCTCTCTTTTAAAAATAGCAATCATACGTATTCCTCCTTTCCTTCGTTATAGACATCATAAAATATAAATCACAACAAAAAGACAACAGCATAAAAAAAT
>ENA-ORUL01001410-ORUL01001410.1-human-gut-metagenome-genome-assembly--contig:-NODE-1410-length-16859-cov-5.869079_pt1 | contig 16859 bp, 15 predicted proteins | sample MGYA00242084_ERZ509219 | MGnify/ENA primary metagenome ERZ509219 (study PRJEB26280, sample SAMEA2338792) | human gut metagenome | biome: human gut; feature: human-associated habitat; material: faeces...
CGGGCACTCAAAACAACTTGCCGCTCGCCTGACGGCTCGGGAGGGATTCACTCCAAAGTCGTGAATCCGGGACGGAAAATCAGAAACAGGAAACATCAATGCGTATGGAAGAAAACAGAAAGAAAAAATCGACAAAAGGTGTGGGGCGGAAGCCAAAATCCGACCCTGCCGTGCACCGTTATGTAGTACGGTTGAACTCGGAAGAAAACGGGCGTTTCAACATCCAGTTCCAGAAATCCGGATTGAAAGAACATTCAAAATTTATCAAGGCGATGCTTTTCGGACACGAAATCAAGGTGGTTAAAATCGATAAGGCAACGATGGACTACTACATCCGCCTGACCAATTTCTACCACCAGTTCCAGGGTATCGGCAACAATTACAACCAGACGGTCAAGGCGGTCAAGACCAATTTCGGGGAAAAACGGGCATATGCCCTGCTCCGAAATCTAGAAAAGGCGACCATAGACCTGGTAGTGCTGAGCAAGCGGATTATTATGCTTACCCACGAGTTTGAAGAAGCCTACCTTATCAAAAGGAAAAGGGAGGAAGGATGATATGGTGGCGAAAATCAACAGAGGCGTTTCCCTTTACGGGGCAATCGTCTATAACCAGCAGAAAGTGGATGATGCCACGGCACGTATCATTTACGAGAACCGCATGATTACCGATGTCACGGGCAATCCTGAACAGGTCATGCGGCAGACGATATGGGCGTTCGAGAATTACCTGCTTGCCAACAAGAACACGGAGAAGCCCGTACTGCACATCTCGTTAAACCCCTCATTGGATGACCGGCTGACAGACAGCCAATTTGCCGACCTCGCCAAAGAGTATATGCAGAAGATGGGATATGGCGACCAGCCCTACATCGTATATGTACACGAGGACATCAGCCGCAGGCACATCCATATCGTATCCACTTGCGTGAACGAGAAAGGGGAAAAGATTGACGATGCCTACGAGTGGAACCGCTCGATGAAAGCCTGCCGGGAACTGGAACGGAAGTTCGGCCTGAAACAGGTGGAAGACAAGCGGAAGGAACTGCTGGAACCGTATCTCAAAAAAGCGGACTACCAAAGCGGTGACGTGAAGAAACAGGTATCCAATATCGTCAAGAGCGTATTCGGTACCTACCGTTACCAGTCTTTCGGAGAATACAGCGCGTTGCTTTCCTGTTTCAATATCGAGGCGAAGCAAGTGAAAGGCGAATTTGGTGAAGTACCCTATAACGGTATCGTCTATATCATGACAGATGATACGGGAAAACCGGTATGCACACCCATCAAGTCTTCCCTTATCGGTAAACGCTACGGTTACGAAGGGTTGGAAAAACGTATCGGTTACAACGCCCGCGAGTATAAAGCAAAAAAATGGCAACCGAAGATACGGAACGAGATTACCCTTGCCATGCACGGCTGCCGTGGCAACAGAGAGGAATTTGTCCGTCTGCTTGCCGACAAAGGCATAGACGCGCTGTTCCGTGAAAACGATGAAGGACGCATCTATGGAGCGACCTTCATCGACCACAAGAACCGCGAGGTCTATAACGGCTCCCGACTTGGCAAGGAGTTCTCGGCGAATGCCTTTGAACGGCTCTTCAATAATCCTGACAACATCCCCAATGTGGATGCTCACATGCCGGACATCGGTCTGCAAAGCGGATTCTCCTCCGATATGGAAAGCGCCATCGAACAGGCTTTCGGTATATTCGCCATGGAACAGAACGGTCCCGACCCACAGGAAGAGGCTCTTGCCCGAAGACTGCAACGTAAAAAGAAGAAGAAACGCCGCTCACGCGGAATTTCCTAATTACCGATTTTTCTAATATTAAAATTAGTTCATTATGCAACAGGAAGATGATTTGAGAGGACTGGCCAAAGTCATGGAATTCATGCGAGCTATCTCCATTGTGTTTATTGTCATTCACGTGTACTGGTTCTGCTACCGGTCATTTGTGGATATGGGTATAAATATAGGTGTGGTCGACAGGATACTGCTCAATTTCCAACGGACGGCAGGACTGTTCAGCAACCTGCTTATAACGAAAGTATTTGCCGTCATATTCCTTGCCCTCTCATGCCTGGGTACCCAAGGAGTGAAAAATCAGGAGATGACATGGGGCAGGATATACGCCGCTTTCCTTTCGGGATTGGTGCTGTTTTTCATGAACTGGTGGATGCTTGACCTGCCATTCAGCCCGACGGCCAACGCTGTCATATATACGGTAACACTTACCGCAGGATATATCCTTCTCTTGATGTCGGGTATGTGGATCAGTCGTATGCTGAAACATAACCTTATGGAAGATGTCTTCAATACTGCCAACGAGAGTTTCATACAGGAAACAAGGCTTATGGAGAACGAGTATTCCGTCAACTTGCCCACGAAGTTTGTCTATCAGGGCAAGGAATGGGACGGATGGATCAACGTTGTAAACGTTTTTCGTGCGTCCATCGTACTGGGAACGCCCGGTTCGGGGAAAAGCTATGCAGTGGTAAACAATTACATAAAACAGCAGATTGAGAAATCCTTTGCCATGTATATTTATGATTACAAATTTCCGGATTTGTCCGAAATTGCATACAACCATTTGCTTAAGCACAAGGAGCATTACAAGGTAAGACCGGAGTTCTATGTCATTAATTTTGACGATCCGAGGCGCAGCCACCGCTGTAATCCTATCAATCCCAAGTTCATGGCGGATATTTCCGATGCTTATGAAAGTGCCTACACGATAATGCTCAATTTGAACAAGACCTGGATACAGAAGCAGGGTGATTTTTTCGTGGAATCACCGATTATCCTGCTCGCGGCAATCATCTGGTATCTGCGAATTTACAAGGACGGCAAGTATTGTACCTTCCCTCACGCGATAGAATTCCTTAACAAGCCGTATGCTGATATTTTCACGATTCTCACCTCTTACCCGTCCCTCGAAAACTATCTTTCCCCCTTTATGGATGCCTGGCAGGGCGGAGCACAAGATCAGTTGCAGGTGCGCCCGTAATGGCATATAATAAATATAGCTTTGGCAAGCTATTAGGTTCGTGTTCTTTGAAATAATAACCTATCACCAGCCGACTTATCCATTCAACGAAAGACGATGGGGAGTGTAGCATGTCGGTAAAGCCACGAGTGGACTAACTGTCAAGTCTTGACCGAGTGGCAAGGTGAAACGATAGATACGAGGATAAAGCCTATACTGGTTGAACGATAGTCTAAGCGGCTCGATGCTTAAGCCTTGGCGGAAGACAGTTACAAACGTCAAGCCGTGATACCCAACTTTTCCCTGGAGATTGATTGGGCAAAAGAACTTATCACGGAGCAACTACATACATAGTAAAGGACGAAAGTCGTATCCGACAATCTATCATGCCAATAGTTATTATATGTCTAAACGGGGATTGCCTAAGTGGGGCAACCCATATGGCAACAGAGCTTCCGTAGTAGTCCGAGCAAGGGAAAGCCTTGTACATGGCGAAGGGAAGCAGCCAATATCGTTTAATGTCAAATTTTGGAAAATGTGAGAGACATGAAAAGAAATCCAGAAAAGATATTAAACAGTCTAACACAACATAGTTCCGACTTGGCTTACAAGTTTGAACGTTTGTATCGGTTACTGTTTAATGAAGAGATGTACTACATTGCCTACCAACGTATTTATGCGAAGCAGGGCAATATGACGAAAGGTGTCGATGGAAAAAACATCGACGGTTTCAGTATTTCTCATATTGAACGGTTGATAGGTGCGCTCAAAGATGAGACGTACCAGCCAAATCCCTCTCAGCGGGTGTACATTCCCAAGAAAAACGGGAAAATGCGACCGCTGGGTATTCCGTCATTCATTGACAAACTTCTGCAAGAGGTTATTCGAATGATTTTGGAAGCAATCTATGAGGGCAGCTTTGAAAACTCTTCTCACGGTTTCAGACCACAGAGAAGTCCGCAGACTGCACTTTGGAGCATACAAAAGACATTCAACGGTACAAAATGGTTCATCGAGGGGGACATTAAAGGTTTCTTCGACAATATAGACCATGAAGTATTGATAGCCATTCTTTCAGAACGTATTTCAGATATACGTTTCTTGCGACTTATCCGAAAGTTTCTGAATGCCGGATATATGGAAGATTGGGTATTTCATAAATCGTATAGCGGAACGCCACAAGGTGGAATAATAAGCCCTATACTGGCAAATATCTATCTTGACAAGTTCGACAAATACATCAAGGAATACACTGAAAAATTCAATAAGGGAAAAAGGCGCAAGGAAAATCCGATAGCAAAACGTTTCGGACAACGGAAAGCCAAGTTAGTAGCCAAACTGAAAAAATCAACGGACAAAACAGAACGGAAACGACTGTTGATGCAAATCACAGAAATAGTCAAAGAACGTCTCAACTATCCCGCAAGTGATGAAATGGATACGGGTATGAAACGTCTGAAATATGTGAGATATGCGGATGATTTTCTCATTGGCGTTATCGGTAGCAAAGAGGATTGTATCAAAATCAAGAAGGACATAAAGCAATTTATGTCTGATAAGTTGAAATTGGAACTATCCGATGAAAAAACGCTGATAACCAATGCAAGAAAACATGCCAAATTTCTCGGTTATGACATATTTGTACGCAAATCCAATGACACCCACAGGGATAAGAACGGACATTTGACAAGAAGTTTAGACCATAAGATAGTCTTGTATGTAACTACCGAAGTGATGCGGAAGAAACTCCTTGAATATGACGCAGTAAAAATCATTGTGCAGAATGGCAAGGAGGTTTGGAAGCCCAAAGGTCGCACATACATGCGCTGCCTTGACGATTTGGAGATTATAAGCCAATATAACTCCGAAATTATGGGGTTCTATAACTTCTACTCGATAGCAAACAACAGTCCCGTCATTGACTCATTCTACAATATCATGGAATACAGTATGTACAAGACGTATGCCGCAAAATACAGTACCTCGAAAAAGAACATCATAGCGAAGTACAAGAAAAACGGGGTGTTCGCCATACCGTACACCAACAAAAGGGGATATGAGTTCAAACGAGAGTTCTACGACAAAGGTTTTAAGCGAAAGGAACTGCCCAATCTGTATTTGGATGACAGACTGCCAAACACGATTGCCATAACAGGCGGCAGAAATGGACTAATCAAGAGACTTCAGGCACGGGTATGTGAAAACTGCGGTGCTACGGATAATCTTGAAATGCACCATGTACGCAAACTGAAAGACCTTAAAGGCAAAAGTGATTGGGAGATTAAAATGATTTCACGTAAACGTAAAACATTAGCAGTATGTTCAGTATGTCATCACAAGATACATTCGGGAAAGTTAGACTGAAAGAGAAGGTGGAGAGCCGTGTACGGGGAGACCTGTATGCACGGTTCGGAGGCGAGTGCTTGGAAACCTACCGTGGTAAAACACGGAAAGGCGCCGGGTGCTTAGCCTATGGCCAGATAGCGAGTGCTAAAATCCCGCTTTCGAGGATGATTTCACCGCAGCTTTATTGGGTCATGACAGGCGATGACTTCACGTTGGATTTGAATAATCCTGAACATCCGAAAATCCTATGTGTGGGAAATAATCCGGACAGGCAGAATATCTACTCGGCGGCTCTCGGTCTGTATAATTCCCGTATAGTGAAACTGGTAAACAAGAAAGGACAGTTGAAATCCTCCATCATCATAGATGAGCTACCCACGATATATTTTCGGGGTATTGACAATCTGATAGCCACCGCCCGAAGCAACAAAGTGGCAGTCTGTCTCGGCTTCCAGGATTTCTCCCAGCTGACCCGTGACTACGGTGAAAAAGAGGCGAAGGTAATCCAAAATACGGTCGGCAATATATTCAGCGGCCAAGTGGTAGGTGAAACCGCAAAGAGCCTTTCCGAGCGGTTCGGTAAAATCCTGCAACAAAGGCAATCCATCTCCATCAACCGGCAGGATACATCCACCTCCATCAACACGCAGTTGGATTCTCTGATACCGGCATCCAAAATAGCCAATCTCTCGCAGGGAACATTCGTGGGCAGCGTGGCGGACAATTTCGGAGAAGAGATAGAACAGAAGATTTTCCATGCGCGGATTATTGTCGACAGTGAAAAAGTGGCGGCGGAAACAAAAGCCTACAAGAAGATACCCGTCATCAACGAGTTCAAGGACGAGGACGGCAACGACATCATGCAGCAACAGATAGACCGCAACTATTCACGCATCAAGGCTGACGTACTGCAGATCATTGAGGAAGAGATGGCAAGGATAGCCAATGATCCGGATCTGAAACACCTGATTCCGCAGAAGGAAGATGATAAAAAAGACGAATAGAACAAGTCCGCTTTTTTATTTCAGCCTGCAAAGGTAGTCCCGTGCCCGCCTGGATTGAGCAAGGCCAAGCCCTTACGGGTTTCCGCAAAAATCTTCCGCGCTCCGCTTGCGGTATTTTTCCGGAAAGCCTTGCACAATCCGGCACGGGACAGTGATGCAGGCAAGAAATAAAATATCGGCTCACGAGCCGGTGAATGTTTAACTGAATAAAAGAAATATGGCTATGGGCAGAACAAGAGTGGTCAATATCCGCAAGGAAACCTGTGACGTGTACATTGGCAGGGCTGGATATGGCAAGGACGGTTATTTCGGGAATCCGTTCAGACTGGAAGCAACGATGGCAAAAGGCAGTACGCTTGGCCGATACAGGAAATACTTTTATCATCGCCTGAGTACGGATAAAGAGTTCCGCAAGCGGATCGGGAATTTGCAGGGCAAGACATTGGGATGTTTCTGCAAACCGGATCCTTGTCATGGGGATATCATTAAAGAATACCTGGACTGGATGGCTGAAAATGCGAATGAAGCAATCGTCATCGGGCAAATCCATTGGAAAGGATGTGTCTATCCCGTCAGGGAAATAGATGCCGGCAACCATATATTCAGGGTGTCAGTGGAGAGCCTGCGGAATGAACTGGCAAACGATATGCGTAACGGTATATATGAGGCAATGGAAGCCAGCGAAGAGATTGACGGTTACTGTACGGATGAAGAGTTGTGTACGCTGTCAGATACCGATTTGTATAAAATGTATTGTTGAACGAATTATAATGACAAATGAATTATGAGGAAAAGAAGCAATTTCACACCGATGAATAGATTTCATGAGATTATCGACCATTACGGTCTGAAACTGATGGAAGTAGGTGTCAATCACCTGAGAATATTCTCCGAAGGACGGAAACTTTTTGATTATTATCCGCTCCGGATGAAACTCTTCGACTACCGGCAATGGCAACAGTTGACTTACCCGTCTCTCCTTAACGGTACGGACAAATGGGAAACGGAACTTGACGGCATCATCCAAAGACTGCTGGTATCACCGCAATAAACTTGAAAGTATGAAGGAAAACAATAATACACCGCTCGTTTGGAACAACATTCCCGAATGGGCGATTTTTGCATTGGAGTACGGCATTGAAGAAGAATTGTTCCTTACCGATGAAGACAAGGATCTGATAACCCGATTCATCGGTGAAAATTTTCCGAACGGATATACCATGTCGGTGGATTGGGAAGCATACAGAGAGTTTGATGCTTACCCGGCCTTTGGGAAACCATGTAAAACGTATGAAGTGACTTTTATAACAGCATAAACCGATTTGAAATGAAAAAGATAATATTGAGTGAATACAATGCCATCCCGGAAAATTACCGTGGAATCTGGACTGTAGAACGTTGGGACTTGCCAGATTGGGCGGAAATACGAGAAAAACATATCGGCAAGCGCACCATGATGGTCAATGACAATGGCACGTGCCTGTTGGTTGAAGGAATAGGCTTTGAAATCGTGGATGACAGTACATGGAAAAAGCCCGATGAAGTCAGACAGGAAATAGGAGGTCTTTATCTGAAGTTCTACAGTGAGCAAGGATGTGAACCTCATTATGCGGACTGTGTCATCAGATGGTGTGACACACTGGAAACAGTAGAAGTAAGGATCGCTTTGGCTATGGAATCCGACACGGAAAAGGATGACGAGATATTCTTCTACTGCAATAGTCTGGAAGACTTGAAATCATTGACGGACAAAGATGGGGAGGATTTTACTGTTGCCGGATGCCTCGATTTCGGAATATACGAAGAATTGCTACAAACAACTTAAAATTACCGGATATGAAAATCAAATGTCAGGAACACTACGACAAGGTGGCGGAATACGCCAAAAGTATTGGTGACACAACCTTTCAGAATTGCATTGAACGCCTCAAACAATGGGAGAAGAACTCTGGCGGCAGGTATGAAATTGAACTGTATTACGATTTCGCTCCGTATTCATTCGGATTTGCGGAAAGGACACCGGATGGAAGAAACGGCATTGTGGGTGGATTGCTCTATCACGGCAGACCGGATGAGTCTTTTGCCGTAATGATGGAACCATTTCACGGCTGGAGCATACATACATAAAATTTTTATACCACAAGTTAATCTGCAATTGCGTGAAAAACGGTGCAGGTAAAGTCAAAACTCCCTTTCTGATAAAACCACCCCTGTTACAGCTATTTGTAGCAGGGGTGGATTTATATTTTGGGTGCATTATGCACATTGTCCTTACTATTTTTACACACTATTATGCTACATATTATGGTGGATTCATAATAGATTTCCTTCTGTATCTTTAAGGAAATCTATTATATTAATGATTGATATGCCATCTGTATTCACATGAGAAGGGGTCAAACCTCCCACAATGACTATTTTAGGGAATCCATCTTTGATATGACGAAGGGAATTGGTTTCCTGGTCAATTTTTTCTTGAGTGGGCATATCAAGTGCTGATTGTATGTACACACGTTTATCCCCACTATTGCAAATGAAATCAACTTCCAGTAGTTTTCGCATTTTCTTTCCATCATCATTTGTTATTCTCACTTCCACTTGCCCTACATCAATCGAATACCCTCTGATACGCAGTTCGTTATATATGATATTTTCCATAAGATGACCCCCATCAATTTGACGGTAATTCAGACGGGCATTACGTAGTCCGACATCTTCAAAATAATATTTTGAAGGCGTGTTGATGTAATGCTTTCCTTTGATGTCATATCGAATGGCTTTTTCCAACATAAAGGCATCTTGTAACATTCCAAGATAACTCTGTATGGTTGTATCTGAAATACTATGACCTTTTACGGACTTGAATGTATTTTCAAGGTTTGTCGGATTGGTCAAGCAGCCTATGTTGGAAGCAATAATATCTATAAGTTCACTCAAATCATCATCGTTCCTAATATTGTAACGCTCTTTTATATCGCGTATATAAGTTCCTTGAAACAAGGATTTTAGATAATTTTCTTTTTCTGTTTTCTTTGAAAAAGATACGACTTGTGGCATTCCTCCATAAATCATATAATCCTGTAGGGCAGAAAGTTCATTTGTGTACTGTCCTGCCTTGAGAAATTCCGAAAAACTCAGTGGATGGACTCTGATTTCATACCCTCGACCACGAAATTCTGTTTTTACATCACTGGACAACATTCGGCTATTGCTTCCTGTTACATATACGTCTGTATTTTTAATTTTCAGATAGCTGTTGAGTACATCTTCAAACTCAGGAACAAGTTGTATTTCATCCAATAGTATGTAATACATATCGTTATCTGTGATATGTCCATCGATGTGATCCAATAATCTGTCCGGCTCTCTGAGGTGTTTATTACGTCGGTCTTCCAAATCAACTTGAATAATGTGCTCTTCATTCACACCGTTTTCAAGTAATGATTGTTTGAATAATTCAAATAGAAGATAAGATTTTCCACAACGGCGTACACCGGTAATAATCTTAATCATTCCGTTGTGCATCACACTTCTTAGCTCTTGCAAATATTTATCCCTTGGTATAATCATGTTGCAAAAGTAGTGAAAATTATCAGTATTACGGTTATTTTATTGGAGAAAAATGGGTAAAAGACCAATTTTCTCCAATAGAAGGCGGATATAAGCGAATCCATGTTCATTATTTGCTCGCATTCATTAAAAATGAACATCTATAGATGAGTGAACAAAAACATTTTTTCATGTATTATCGTTCTGCAAGAGTAATCACTTTCTGATTACTTCTGCGAAATGATTGCAATTTTCTTGGGCTAAAGGTACATTTTTCCATATTTCTCTATAAAAATCCATCATAAGCCACGCTTCACTTGTCAAGTCCCTTTAAGAAGATAACTCGGAGGGACGATACCTTCTACGTTCAGGCCTGCGGTTTTCGGGCAAAAAATTCCCTTCGGTAATTTTTCACCCGAAAAAACGTTCCGGTATCGCCGTCCGAGTTGGAGAAACGTTCCGGGACTTAGCAAGCGAAGCGACCTACGACGCATAGGACAAAACCAAGATACAATCCGGCGGCGGTATTTTGCCGACACCTGATGTCCTAATGGATTATGCTGTCAACATCAACCGCACGTAAATTCTCATCCAGTCCTATGGAGTAACAGAAGGAAGCGGGGACTAAAGACAGCTCGCTCTCCACTCTGCATAATACAGTTTCTCTTTATCGGCTTCGTGTCGTTTGCGGCTTTTCTACCCTTTCCCATTTTCCCGTTCCGCCTTTTTTGTTTTTGGCTTTCCCTTCGCGTATTTCTCTCTCTTCTTTTATCGGACCCGGTACGTTTCTCACACTTTTATCCTTGATTCTTCCGTTTTTCCGCCTTGCGTTTTCTCCCTCTGCGGTGAAACGTGATGACATCCGATGAAACAGATAGTATAACGCATTGAGAAATAGTGATTTATCAAATTTATGACTATATATTTGCGGTGACAACAACAGTTATAAACCCTAAAAATTACAGTTATGGCAAAGAAAAATGTAAGGGACGAACCCCCAAAAACGCAAGTCACCGAGAACGCCCAGCTGAGCGACATCGTGTTTATCCTCGACAAGATGGAACTGCTTCTACAGGCAATATCCGACATCGACAAGAACGGCAGGTACAAGACGGTTTCGGCAGACAAAAAACACCGGAACTCTTTCCTGAAAATTGACCGATATGCCAGCATGTTCGAGAATTTCCTGAAGAACTTTTGGAGCCAGTTGAAAGACCCGACTCGTTTCGGCATCCTTTCCGTCAAGGAGAATGCGCTGGACAACCCGGAAGTCAGACAGGCAATCGAGGATCTTGCCGCAGGCAGAAAATCAGACGCGGTGGAGGAATTTCTAAAGAAATACGAGATTGTTCCCCGCTCCAAAGAAAACCAAAGTATAAACCATCAAAATCAAGAAGAAATGGCAAAAAAAACTGAGACACAGCAACAGGCCGCTCCGGAAACCGCGCAGCAGCCGAAATACCGCTACAATGAATCCATGATCAACTGGGAGGAACTGAAGAAATACGGGCTGTCCCGCGAGTATCTTCAGGAACGCGGACTCCTTGACCAGATGCTCAGGGGCTACAAGACCAACCAGGTCGTGCCCATCAGCATGAATTTCGGTTCTGCCGTATTGCGTACCGACGCACGGCTGTCACTCCAGCAGTCCGTGGGAGGTCCCATCGTGCTGGGCATCCACGGTATCCGGCAGAAACCCGAACTTGACCGCCCGTACTTCGGGCATATCTTCTCCGAGGAGGACAAGAAGAATCTGCTTGAAACAGGCAATATGGGACGTGTCGTGGAACTGAAAGGACGTGGCGGTGAATACATCCCCTCTTTTGTCAGCATTGACAAGCTCACCAATGAGGTGGTCGCCATGCGTGCGGAAAATGTCTTCATCCCGAAGGAGATTAAAGGCGTAAAGCTTACCGAACAGGAGCAGAACGACCTGCGCGAAGGCAAGAAGGTGTTCATCGAGGGTATGATTTCCAACAACGGAAAGGAGTTCGACGCCCACATCCAGATCAACGCCGAGCGCAGGGGTATCGAATATATCTTCGATAACGACAAGCTCTTCAACCGCCAGTCATTGGGTGGCGTGGAACTGACCAAACAGCAGGTTGAAGACCTGAATGCCGGAAAGGCCATTTTCGTGGAGGGAATGGAGCGTAAGGACGGGGAGAGATTCTCCTCCTATGTCAAGCTGGACGAGGTGACGGGCAGGCCCGCCTATACCCGCTACAATCCCGACTCCCCGGAGGGCGCACGGGAAATTTATATCCCGAACGAGATCAATGGCGTGAAAATCACCGCCGAGGAGCAGCAACAACTACGGGAGGGCAGGACCATCTTCCTCAATGACATGGTGAACCGCAAGGGCGAGGAGTTCTCCTCGTTCATCAAGGCGGACCTGGAAACCGGACGGCTCAGTTATTCACGCACTCCGGACGGTTTCGAGCAGCGTGCGGAATTCAAGATTCCGGATAAGGTGTGGGATGTGGAGCTTACCCGCAAGCAGCGTTCCGACCTGCAGAGTGGCAAGGCTGTTTTGGTGGAGGGTATCAAGGGATATGACGGCAAGACCATCTCCCAGTATGTCAAGGCGAACTTCAACCAGGGCAGGCTGGACTTCTACAACGAGAACCCCGACCGCAAGCGTGACGCCTCGCAACGAAATGTCGTGGCTGAAACACAGAGGCAGGAACAGGGCAGCCGGAAATCCAAAGGCGCAAGTATAGCATGATGCATGAATCAAATGAATGTGGAATCCTAAAAGAAAAGAAATATGGAAATGAACAAGGAAAACAACACGCCTTTCAAGGTAGAGGACGTAAACTGGGAGGAACTGGCAGGTATCGGCATATTGAAAGACGAGCTGGAAATGTCGGGAGAACTCGACACGTTGCTCAAGGGGGAGAAAACGAATGTGATACGGCTCAGCCTGGTGCTGCTTGGTGTGGACGTGGTGATGGACGCCACGCTACAGCTGGTGCGCAAGGACGGCGGACCGCTGCTCGAAATCCTCGGCATCAAACCCTTCGGACAACAGTAGCCCCTCCTTATATATAATATGTAAACTGAATGTATAACCGCCGTTTTCCGTTCCACCACACACCGGCAAGCGGGAAACGGCTTGACTTTATCCGAATCATGATAGCAATCATAGCAGAAAAACCGAGTGTCGGTCAGGACATAGCCCGTGTGGTCGGGGCTACAGAAAAAAAGGACGGCTACATAGTGGGAAACGGTTACATGGTGACATGGGCACTGGGACATCTGGTGTCACTGGCCTTACCGGATGCATACGGCTACACGAGAACCGCCGCCGAAGACCTTCCGATGATTCCCGATCCGTTCCGTCTTGTCGTGCGGCAGGTACGCACTGACAGGGGGATGGTGACGGACATCGCAGCCGGCAGGCAGCTCAAGGTCATCGGCGAAGTGCTCGCCGGATGCGAGAGCATCATCGTGGCGACCGATGCCGGACGTGAGGGGGAACTCATCTTCCGGTGGATATATTCTTATTTGGGCTGTACCAAGCCGTTCAAACGGTTGTGGATCTCCTCGCTTACCGACGAGGCCATCCGTGAGGGAATGGCAAGCCTCAAGGAAGGAACCGGATATGACAGCCTGTATGCAGCCGCGGACAGCAGGGCGAAGGCGGATTGGCTGGTGGGCATGAATGCCAGCCGCGCATTGGCGGCAGCCTCCGGTTCGGTGAACAACTCCATCGGACGGGTACAGACACCGACCCTTGCCATGATATGCGCACGCTTCAAGGAGAACCGTAACTTCGTCTCCACACCATACTGGCAGTTGCATATAGTGCTGAAAAGGGACAACGGGCACCGGCAGTTCATCCACACGAAGGAGTTCAAGGACAAGAATATGGCGGAAGCGGCATACAAGAGTATTACCCCCGGATCGGTGGTAACAATCACTAAAGTAAAGCGAGGGAAGATATTCCAGCAGGCTCCGCTCCTATACGATTTGACAGCCCTCCAGAAGGACTGTAACATTCATTACGACCTTCCGGTGGACAAGACCCTTGCCATCACACAGTCCCTGTACGAGAAAAAACTGGTTTCATATCCGAGGACAGGCAGCAGGTATATTCCGCAGGATGTCATGGCGCACATTCCGGTATTGTTGGAAAAGATAACAGCCATGCCGGAGTTTCGTGAGTACAGAAGGAGCTTAGACCTTTCCGCCCTGAATACACGAAGCGTGGATGCCGCAAAAGTGACCGACCACCATGCGCTGATTATCACCGGTATCGTCCCTGAGGGATTGTCCGAAGCGGAATCCACGGTTTATACTCTGATAGCCGGCAGGATGCTGGAAGCCTTCTCTCCCCCTTGCGAGAAAGAACTGCTGCTCATGGAGTGCGTATGCGGGGGACTGGACTTCCACTCCCGTTCCACTGTTATCGCCAATCCGGGCTGGCGGGCGGTGTTCTCCCGAAAGGAGGACCGGGAAAAGGACGAGCCGGAAAGAGACGAAGGCACAGCATCTTTTACAGAGGGTGAGGAAATACCGGTCATGGGACATGGACTGTCACAGAAAAAGACATTGCCCAAACCTCTTTATACGGAAGCCACCCTGCTCACGGCTATGGAGAACTGCGGCAAGGAAATCACTGACGGACAGGCACGCGAAGCGGTGAAGGATACGGGTATCGGTACGCCTGCCACCCGTGCCGCCATCATCACGACCCTGCTCAAACGTGACTACATCGAGCGTTCCGGCAAGAGTATCCGTCCGACGGAAAAGGGGCTTTATCTCTATGAATCGGTAAAGGACATGATGGTGGCTGACGCGAAGCTGACCGGCACATGGGAAAAAGCACTGGAACAGATAGAGGGGCGTACCCTCGATCCGGAAAGCTTCATGCTCTCCATCAGGGAATACACGGGAAAAGTGACCGGCGAGATACTGCGTCTCAAATTTCCGGAGCCGTCATCATGCGTCCTTGCCTGCCCCAAGTGCAAGACCGGCAACGTGGTGGTGAAGTCCAAAGTCGCGAAATGCGACCGTGAAGGATGCGGACTGCTGGTGTTCCGCCATTTTCTGAACAAGGAACTGACGGACCAGCATCTCGAACAGCTTTTCTCTTCCGGTTCCACCCGACTGATCAAGGGTTTCAAGGGCAAGAAAGGGGTGTCTTTCGATGCGGCAATCATTTTTGACGAAAGTTTTAACCTGAAACTTTCTTTTCCAAAATCCAAGGGCGGGAAAGGTAAATGATACCGTCATTCCAATTCCGGGGCAAAGGTAGCGGAACCGCCCGTTTCCACCTGCAAGGTCGGGCCTTGCAGGTTTCGGGGGAAAATCATCCTCGCCCTGCTCCGGTATTTTCCCCGAAAACCTTGCCAGTGGAGGCGGTCCGCATCCTGGCCCCTGAAATTGGAAATGACATGTTTCACCTTTTAATAGCAAATGATCATGAAAGCAAAGGAATGTATCGAAAAACCGAGAACCGGCAAATGGATAAAAAGAATGGCACTGGCCGCCGCAGCCTTCATAATGTTCAGTTATCTTTATTCAAGAGGGATTTCACCGGTATGGGCGGCAGTCGCCATCGTCTGTTTCAGGGGATTCTTCAGGTTCCTCTATAAAATCGCCTGCCTTCTGGTAGCGGCGGCGATACTTTTCTGCATCCTCAGCTGCCTGGTATTCTGATTCCACCGGCATACAATATCGGGAAATGAAACAAATGCGGCATATAAACCACTGCAACACCTTGCAGGACAGGGCTGTCCCAACGGACGGCTCTTTTGGTATCCCATACTTTATGAAGACAAGGATGACGGGATCAGGGACGGAAAGGAAAGAGAGGCATATACAGCCATTGGCAGACCGGGAACTACAGGGCAAAGTTGGCAAACGCTTCTTTTCGGACGGCAAGGCCGGGACCCTTCGGGTTTCGCGGAAAAATCATCCTCGCCCGGAGGGCTTGCGGTATTTTTCCCGAAAGCCTTGCCTTTCCGGAAGCGTCTGCCGTAAAGCCCATGTAGTTCAACGGGCTGCCAAAGCCCGAGTATCCACAATTAAAATGATAAAGTCATGAATCAAGCAATCATCTCAAGACCGCCGACGGCACCGGTACAGATACCAATGCCGATACCGGCAAGAAGAAAGTACCATGTCCCGGAACCGACCGTCAAATTCCCTCCACGGGAAAAGGGCGGACCCGTACACATCTCCACACTGCTGGACCCGATACTGGAGATAAGCAGTCATCCTGACCGGAACAGGCTGCTGGCGGAGTTCTTCAACAGATAGAAAGAATACGGTTATTCACACTTTAATCCATATAATTATGTTTTTTACAGCAATCAACCAGATGATGACAGAAGGAGTCGACCTGACACTCGTCATCCGTAAAGCGAACGGACAAATGGCGGTATCCGTACTGCCGAAGTCAAACGGGCTGAAAGACGAAGCCCAGAACCACATTATCCCGTTGACCCTCAAGGGAGTTCCGCAGGAACTGGATACCGGATTCCTGCAAGCCGTCGCCCGGCCGGTGCAGAAAGCTACGGGACTGATCACCAACATGGCGCAGTTCGAGGCACAGACGGAAAAGGCCGCTTCCGAGAGCAAGGCGGCGAAGGATGCAAAGGCCAAGGAGACGAAAGAGGAGAAAGAGAAACGGGAGAAGTACGAGAAGCATCTCAAGAAAGCTGAGGAACTGATTGCCGCGGGAAACCATAAGGATGCAGTGACGGCTCTCGGACAGGCCCGACTTTATGCCAAGCCGCAGGACCAGAAGAAGATTGACGAGATGCTTGAGCAGCAGAAAAAGGCCATGAACCGGGGAAGCCTGTTCGAGCTGATGGAAGAACCGCCTGCGCCGCAACAGCTTCGGTCACAACCACCGGCAGCAACGGCACAACAGTTGCAGCCTGCACCGCACTGTCCACCGCAATCCCAGGCATCAGGACCGGCGGGCGGACAAATTCCTGACGGGCAGCAGCAGACAA
>ENA-ORUL01001448-ORUL01001448.1-human-gut-metagenome-genome-assembly--contig:-NODE-1448-length-16474-cov-3.845240_pt1 | contig 16474 bp, 10 predicted proteins | sample MGYA00242084_ERZ509219 | MGnify/ENA primary metagenome ERZ509219 (study PRJEB26280, sample SAMEA2338792) | human gut metagenome | biome: human gut; feature: human-associated habitat; material: faeces...
ACGGCCTTCCCACAGGGTGAGGTGCGCGCCCGCTTCGTAGTTCCACGAGTATTCGGGCTTATACGTGGTCGATGCCTTCACGTCGATCTTCTCTTCCGGCATCATCTGGCCGATCATCCCGGCGTATTTCTTGAACACGTCGCTTTCCATCATGGCGGTTTTCATCGAGTTCTTCAGTTCGCTCTGCACCAGGTCGGAGAACATCTGCACGTTGTATCCTCCCGAACGATAGCCGCGTGAAACCGTGGCATAGACGCTGTTCCCTTTCCGCCATTCATATTGCAGGGCGAATTTGGGGAGCAATTGCAGGTAATCGTTCTTCAGCTTGCCTTTGAAGGATGCCGGGGCCTTCATGTGCTGGTCCTTCAGGTTCAGCATAGGTGGCATGCTGATGCTGAAATCAAAGTCCATCGGGTCGCTGACGGAGTTGTACGTCATCGATATCTTTTCATAGTCCAGGCGCAGGCCGGCGGTAAAGGAGAGCCCTTCGGTGAAGAGGTTGTTGAATGTAGACTGGTGGTAGATCGCTCCGCTCAGTATCGGAGTGTCAAAGTTGCCGCTGACGCGGAGTGTCGGGTTGTTCACCGTCAGCGCCATCCGGGGGGCTTTGGGGCCTAAGTTGGCGAAGGCCTTGTTGGCGCCTCCCTCTATCACCTCTTTTACCCCGTCTTCTTTAAATATCACCGGTCCGTCCGTGTTCAGCCACTGATAGAAACCGAAGGCGCCCGTAGTCCATTGCCAGTTGCTTCCCGGTTTCGATTTCAGCATCACTTCCTCCGAGAGGGTGTTCAGCTTCTGCTTCTGAATCAGGTTGAACAGGTTCTTCTCCGTGAAGTCCTGGTCGAGAAACATGCGGTCGTTCAGGTTCTGGAATCCGGTTACGGCGCTCAGGATGAACTTCTGCGCCTGGTATTCTATGTTGACTCCCGCATTCAGCAGTCCGCGGCGGTAGGTGCTCTCGTCGTTGTACGAGATCTTGCCGATTCGTTCTTTTCGCGGATCGTCCTCTCTTTCCGCCGGGTCCACTCTTCCTGTGTAGAAGTACGGATATCCCCCTTCGTGGCTGTACTCGTAGCTGATGTTCAGGTCCAGCTTCAGGTTCTCGCCGGGCAGGTAAATGCCGCGGAACCGTCCGCCTGCTGCCTGACTCTTGTCTATTCTTTTGTTAAGGTAGGCATTCTTGAAAAATCCGCCGCCGTATTCGTAGAATCCGCCCGTTGAAAAAGCGAATTGATCCGATACACGATGGTAGTGGGTCACCGAAGCGTTGTAATTGTTGTAACTTCCGGCACCCAGACGGAGGTCGGTGCCTTGATAGCTGAAAGGCGATTTGGTGTGCACCTTGATCAGTCCGCCCATGGTGTTGCGCCCGTAGAGGGTCCCTTGAGGGCCGCGCAGCACGTCGATGCGTTCGATGTCGGCGTAGTTGAAGTCGAACGCCGATTTGTCGATATAAGGTACGTTGTCCACATACAACCCCACGGAAGGCGTGTTGATGCGTGAGCCGATTCCGCGGATATAGATGGCGGAAGTCAGCCTGGAACCATAGTCCGGTATGAAGATATTCGGCACAAGGGCAGTCAGGCTTTTGATGGAATTTACCTGGTTGGCCTGCATATCCTGCTGCGAGAGCATGGTGACCGCGGTCGGCAGCTCCCGTAGTTTGCGGTTTTCTTTCGGAGCGGCGATGACTACGATTTCTTCTACGTCTATCACCTTCAGTGTGTCCTTCGGCAGCTCCCCGGCCCATGTTCCGCTGGCCGAAAAGAGGGCAAGAGCAATAAGAATGCTGTTTTTCTTCATTTACTGTATCTTTTCATTGATTCGTTTGCAAAGATGCAGCAAAAAATGTTAAACGGCAATCCTCATTTATTAGGATATATCGGATTCACCACAGAGGACACAGAGGGCACAGAGTAAGGTATATGGTGAATATAGGGTAGTGCATATAGGATACACAGAGCGGACAAGGCGGACAGCGCCCACAGCGCAATCGATAACTCAAAATATCCTCTGTGCCCTCTGTGTCCTCTGTGGTGAATTCCCGGTTTATATCCTGTCCGCCTCCACGTATCCGTTCATCACCGCGTAGATGGTCAGCCCGGAGACCGACTTGATGCCCAACTTCTCGGTGATGTTCTTCCGGTGTGTGATCACCGTAGTGAGGCTGATATTCAGCTTGTCGGCGATTTCTTTGTTGATCAGCCCTTTGGTGATCAGCACCAGCACCTCGATCTCGCGTGCCGAAAGCTCGTGTCCGGTGGCGGCAGGCGGGGCAGGAGGCATGTCCTTCACCGGATAACCGTCGTGGTGCGCGTGCTGGTGGAGTTTCAGGATATCCTTCACCAACCCCTCTTCCGTTTGGTAGATGTTGAGTATCGGGACGCCCGAAAGCTGGAATTGGTGACTGTCTCCCGCCAGTACGATGGTTTTCCGTTTCCGGGGGAGGAAGAAAGCATTATGCTCCACATATATCTGTGCGGAGATAAAGTAATGAGCGTACATGTCCGGCGTGTCGTCCATCAGTTCGCCGAAACCGGGAAACGTGCGGATGACTGCCATGGGGATCATCCTCTCCAGGATTGTTTTCAGTCCCAGGCTGGTGAGGGTGTTCGCCTCTACGATGGCTATTTCGGGTTGGTGATTCATCATAAGTCCTATTGATTCATAAATTGTGCTACTGCTTCTGCGCATCGTTCTCCATCGATTCCTGCCGAGACGATGCCCCCCGCATAACCGGCCCCCTCACCGCACGGGAAGAGTCCGCGCAGGGTGATGTGCTGCAATGTATCCTTGTCCCGCACGATGCGTACCGGCGATGAAGTCCGTGTCTCTACGCCTATCATCACCGCCTCGTTGGTGAGGAATCCGTGGCTGCTGCGTCCGAACTGCTGGAAACCCTGTGACAGCCGGCCGGTGATGAACTCCGGCATCCAGAAGTGCAGCGGAGAAGAGATAAGCCCCGGGCTGTACGACGATTCCGGTAAGTCGTAACTCAGCTTCCTGCGTGTGAAGTCTGCCATGCGCTGGGCGGGAGCCGTCTGTCGTCTGCCTCCTTGCAGCCAGCACTGGCGCTCCAGCTCTTCCTGAAAGCGCAGCACCGCCAGCTCGGGATGGCTCCCTTCTGCTTCATCGTTCATCGTTAACCGTTCGTCGTTCATGATGTCTTCCGGCTGTATCTCCACCACCATGCCCGAGTTGCTCCACCGGGAGCCACGGTTGGAGGGCGACATTCCATTGACCACCACCTGCTCCGGCCCGCTGGCGGCAGGTACGATAAATCCTCCCGGACACATGCAGAAGCTGTATACCCCCCGGCCTTCCACCTGTGTGACGAAACTGTATTCGGCTGCCGGCAGGTATTTCCCTCTCCCGTTCCGGTTGTGGTATTGGATCTGGTCTATCAGTCCTGCCGGATGTTCCAGGCGTACCCCGACGGCAATGCCTTTCGCCTCGATGGGCACCTTGTTGGCCGCCAGCCATCGGTATACATCCCGTGCCGAGTGCCCTGTCGCCAGAATGACAGGTCCGAGGAATGTCTTGCCCGTCTGGGTTTCAATGCCTTTCACCTCCCCCTTCTCGATGATCAGTGCGTCCATCCGGGTTTCGAAGTGCACCTCACCGCCACATTCGATAATCGTATGACGCATGTTCTCTATCACCCGTGGCAGTTTATCCGTACCGATGTGCGGATGGGCGTCCACCAGGATGGCGGTGGAAGCCCCGTGCTGGCAAAATACGTTCAGTATCTTGTCCACGTTTCCCCGCTTTTTGCTCCGGGTATATAGTTTCCCGTCCGAGTAAGCGCCTGCTCCCCCTTCACCGAAACTATAGTTCGACTCCGGGTCTACCCGGTGCTCCCGGCTGATTTGTGCCAGGTCCTTCTTGCGTTCGCGTACATCTTTGCCACGCTCTACGACGACGGGACGCAGCCCCAGTTCTATCAGTCGCAGTGCGGCAAACAATCCGCCGGGTCCGGCGCCCACAACAATTACCTGTGGCTTGTCTTCCACCTTATTATATATAGTACGTTCGTATTCATCATCCGTCGGCATTTCATTGAGGTATACCCGCACTTTCAGGTTGACGAAGATGGTGCGTTGCCGGGCGTCTATGCTCCGTTTCAGTATGCGGAGAGAGGTTATATCACGCAGGTTCAGCCCTTTCTCCTGAGAAAGGTATGTCTTGAGTTGCTGCTCGTTGGCGGCAATTTCAGGGAGGATTCGTAGTTGGTATTCTTGTATCATAGGTTCACCACAGAGGACGCAGAGGTCACAGAGTTTAATTAGTTTATAATATGAAACGTTTGATGCCGTATTTGAGGCTTGCAACGTTGAAGTTTAATAATAGTCCGTACTTAATATTACTCAATTTCATATAAGTCAGGATTTGGGCAGAATGTACCGGAAGTAGCGCTTCCACGCTTTTTAGCTCTATAATAAGCCGGTCGTCAATTAGTAAGTCCAACCGATAGTCGGTATCCAGTTTACTACCTTTATATATGATAGGCAATTTCTTTTGTCTTTCCACTTTTATGCCAGCTTCGATAATTTCGTGGAATAAGCATGTCTCATAAGTACTTTCTAATAATCCCGCTCCCAGTTGCGTATGTACTTCGAAAGCTAATCCCAGAACCTTGCTGGTAAGTATATTAATCTCTTCCATTCCTATGTCTTTCTATTTTTTTAACTCCGTGTCCTCTGTGTCCTCTGTGGTGAACTCATCCGAAGAGTCCCCGGAACGCCTCTTCCACCTTTCTCACCGGCACCAGTTCTATCTTCAGCTTCTTCATGTCGATTCCCTGCATATTATACTTAGGCAGGATAAACCGTTTGAATCCAAGCTTCTCGGCTTCACCGATACGTTGTTCGATCCGGTTCACCGGACGGATTTCACCGGACAACCCGATTTCACCTGCCATACATACTTCCGGTTCGATGGCGGCATCCATATTGGATGAAAGGATGGCACTGATAACAGCCAGGTCGATGGCAGGGTCGTTCACCTTCAGCCCCCCGGCAATATTTAGAAAGACATCTTTCTGTGCTAACTTGAAGCCGACACGTTTCTCGAGCACAGCCAGCAGCATGTTCATGCGGCGGATATCGAATCCGGTTGCCGAACGTTGCGGATTGCCGTAAACGGCAGAACTGACAAGTGCCTGTGTTTCTATCAGGAACGGCCTGACTCCTTCGATGGCAGATGCGATGGCTACCCCGCTCATGCCTTCGTGATCTTGCGACAGCAACAGCTCCGATGGGTTGCTGACCTGGCGAAGACCATCTTGCCGCATCTCGTAAATACCCAGTTCGGCCGTACTGCCAAAGCGGTTCTTGATGCTGCGCAGGATACGGTACATATAATGCTGGTCCCCCTCAAACTGGAGCACGGTGTCTACGATGTGTTCCAGTACCTTTGGACCGGCAATGCTGCCTTCTTTGTTGATATGCCCGATCAGTAATACCGGAGTATGCGTCTCTTTGGCAAAACGGAGAATGGAGGCCGAGCACTCCCGCACTTGCGCGATACTTCCCGGCGAAGACTCGATGCTTTCGGTGGATATGGTCTGTATGGAGTCGATGATTACCAGATCCGGACGTGTATTCTTAATGTGCACATAGATCTGCTCCAACGACGTTTCGCACACAATCAGGCAGTCGCTCGACGTTTGTGTCAGTCGGTCCGCGCGGAGCTTCAGTTGCCTTGCACTCTCTTCTCCGGAGATGTAGAGTATCCTGCGTTCGGGCATGTGGAGCACGGTTTGAAGTACCAGAGTCGATTTTCCGATACCCGGTTCGCCACCGATCAGCACCAGTGATCCCGGCACCAGTCCGCCGCCCAGTACCCGGTTCAACTCCTCGTCGTGCATGTCGATGCGGGGTTCCTCGTCCGCTTCGATCTCGTTCAGGGTGACAGGTTTGGCTTTAGGCGATTCGATGCCCGATACCGGACGTTTATTCGGAACCTCCTTGCGTACGATTTCTTCTACATAAGTATTCCACTCGCCACACGAAGGACACTTGCCCACCCATTTGGGTGATTCCTGTCCGCAGTTACTGCATACATAAACGGTTTTCTCTTTTGCCATTGATCTCTTGATAAATAGGTCTCAAAGTTACGCATTTCGTCTTTTTCTGCCAAACAGAATATAGCTTTTGACTTTTGAATGCCGGGAAGCCGTTATTCTTTTGGATAAAGCATCTGGCCGATTGTCAGCGAAATGAACGGATTGCTGACTCAATGTCGCCTATTGGCCGGCTTCGCTGACAAGCTTTGTGCGATAAGATTGCATTCCGGAAATGGAACTTGAATAAATATTCCCAAATAACTGCATATTCCGCATTTCCGTCGTTAGTTTATTCGGTTTTAGGGCTCCAGGTTATTAACTTCGTTGCGGTAAGATGCTAATTTCATAGCGGCAGGATGTTAACTTCGTGACGGCACAATGTTAACTTCGTGCAAGTAGAGTGTCAACTTCCTGCCGGCAGAGGCTTCGTTTCCTGAAAAGAGAGCCTCTGCCGGGGAGAGATTGTACTTCTTGTAGCGCTGGTTGGTTATGGATCTTGATCGGGCTGAAGCTGTTGAAAAGATGGTATTTGGTAACTATATCCGTCTGAATCGGGCAGAAAAGACTTCTTCACTTTCTTCTTGTTTGAGAAAAACGCGTTTCAGTATCAATCTGATTGTCTCTTAAACGAAATGACGGCGTTTTTTGAACCATTCTTTATCCTGTGCCCGGAATGATGGATTCTGAGCTCTTAGGAATATCGTTTTGACAAAAAGATAATTGCTTCTTTTATTGCCGGCGGATCTGTTTGGATACTGTGTGCTGTTATTTTATTCTGTAGGTTTTGAGTAAATTCGATTGGTAAGTATTATCTTTGTTTGGATAATTATAAAAGCATGACACTATGACGATTGCAGTTGATTTTGACGGAACTATAGTGACGGACCGCTATCCCGGCATTGGTAATGAGATTCCTTTTGCGGTGGAAACCTTGAAGCTGTTGCAACAAGAGCACCACAGACTTATTTTATGGAGTGTGCGCGAAGGCAAACTACTGGACGAGGCCGTGGCATGGTGCAAAGAAAGAGGGGTGGAGTTTTATGCCGTTAACAAGGAGTACCCCGAACAAAAACTTCATGATGACGGATTCTCCAGGAAACTGAAAGCCGATCTCTTTATTGACGACCGTAATGTGGGAGGACTGCTCGATTGGGGTATTGTATACCGGATGATAAAAGAACACAAAACGTACCGGGACATTTATGCTTCAGGAGATGATGTCCTGAAAAAGAAAAAGAGAGGGTGGTTTTAAGAGAATGCCGTTTGTGCAGAGTTTACGTCTGCCGTCGTAACAGCATTCTCTTTTGAAAAGATGAAATGAAAAGTTGGTATTATTGATGATACGTTTAATGGGTATGTCCATATCCGTAACCGTATCCGTATTTCTTCTCTGACAGATTACCACCGTTTACAATCAGTGAAATGTGGTTTAACCGTCCTGTACGTTCCGTATTCACAATCTCAGGCAATACATTCTTGTAGGTATAATTTATGCGACAAACGTATAGTGTGAAATCCGTCACTTTGCTTAAGCTCAGCGTATCACTGGCTAAGCCGGTAGGTGCTGAGTCTACAATGATATAGTCGAAGTGCTTCCGGAAGTAAGTAAAGGCATCCTTCAGTCTTTCCCTTTCCAACAGTTCTGCCGGATTGGGAGGGACAGGACCCGATGGAACCACGGATAACAGTTCGTGCACCCCCGATGGATAAATGATACTTTCCGGTTTTACCTCGTTTCCGGAAAGGAAATTCGTTATTCCTTGCCGGTTCTGAATATGAAAATGCTCTGCTAACCGGGGGCGTCTGATGTCTAAACCGACAATGAGTACCCGGCATCCGAGAAAAGCAAAGGAAAGGGCTAAGTTGATACTGATGAAGCTCTTGCCCTCTCCGCTGGTGGACGAGGTAATGAGTATGCACTTCTCGTCTCCTTTTTCCGTCAAGAAACGCAGGTTGCTTCGCAGTCGGCGGAAAGACTCTTCCATAAGCCCGTTCTTGCCTTCGGTCACACCGATTTGTTCTTTATCGAGGGGAATCGTCCCTACTATGGGAAGTTGTATGGCTTCTACCTCGGATATTGATGAAATCTTGGTACGGAACATGTCTTTGAACAGAATCAGTGCTATGGTCATGATGCAAGCCATAAACAAACTTCCTGCATAAATCATCGGACTCTTGGGCGCAATGGGAGCATCGGCGGTTAACGGTGCGTCGATCACCCTTGCTTTATTTATGGTTGCCGCCAAAGAGATGGTGGCCTGTTCGCGCCGTTCCAATAGCATCAGATACAGGTTAGCCTTGATCTGCTGTTGGCGGTCTATGTTATTGAACTCTCTCTCCTGTTTGGGCATGTTGCCAATACGTGAATTGAAATAGTTCGTCTTGCGTATGATATCCTTGCGGGCAATCTCGAGTCCCTCTTTGACTCCCGTGACAGATGACAAGATGTTTTTTCGCAAAGCCGTGATGTTTATATTTTGGTTTACAATGGTAGGATTGTCCGGCTTCATGGTATTCAACAGGCGTTCACGTTCCAGTAGTTCCTTATTGTATTCGTTAATCAGACGCATCAATTCCATGTCCGAAATCCCGGTATTTACCGGCAATAGGGAGAAGTGATACTGTTCATCTTTCAGATAATCGTAGATGTAGGTGGTCATGTTCAATTGGGTTTCCACTTCCAGCAGTTTCTTTTCGTATTCGTTGTTGGTGTTCAAGTCGAGATCCATGTTCGTTTTAAGATCGATCAGTCTTTCCTTTTCTTTATACTGTTCCAGATGTTTTTCTACAAATCCCAATTCACGGCTGATGCTGTCCAGCCTTTCCTCCAGAAAGATCAATGTATTTCCTGTTACCTTATTCTTGTCGTTCATGGCATCGCGGTTGTAGACTTCTATTAGTTTGATAAGAAATGCTTCTGCCCGCTTCTTATCTGTATCCTTGAAAGTGAGGCTGATGATGGATGTCTTTTTCGAAGTTGTGGCAACGGTCAGCTTTTGCAAGTAATGGTTTACTGCGTCTGTCGGCCGGCAGATATTTACCTTGACGGTCCGGTCGAAAGTTCTATTGGGAAGTAACTCCAAGGTACATAATCCTGCCAGAGTCTTTATGGTTGCGGGAAAGGTGGTGAAAGATTCTGTCAGGCAAATGTCATGCAGGGCACTCCGCGCTTCATAATGATCGCCCATTTTCTCTATTTGTATCAGCAGTGCCTCCTGTAAAGTATCCATTGCGGCTTTCTCCAACGTCACGCTGATGGGAGGGGTGGTGGTCTCCGTATATCCGAGTCCTTCCTTTATTCTATAGCTCGTGTGCATATTCAGTTCGTTGATGACTTGCAATAATATGGATCTTGAACGCAATATTTCCAGTTCGTCTTCTATCTGAGTTTTTGTTGCCGCCATATTGGACACTGCAAGGCCGCAATGGCGTTTTCAACAACCACGTAACCGCACTCCGGCAGGGCTTCGAGAGAATCTTTGATCACTACCGAGGCTGAAGCCTGGTATACCGGTGTGGTGATGTGTACATAGATATATGCGCCTGTCAGTGCGACAGCGATTGCTATCAGGAACCACCTCCAGTGTACTATGACTTTATAGAATAGTTCGATTAAGTCTATTTCCTGTTCTTGTTGTTTCTGTTCGTTTTCCATGGGGCGTAATTTGTTTTGTTATCTTAATATGGTCACAATCAGTCCGGCCATTGATATTAATATAGATGTAATAGAAATCAGCAGATTGGTGGAAGAACCGATATTGGCTCCCTGTGTTTTGGCTTTATTGGGTTCCACATATACAATGTCGTTCTGGTGCAGATAAAAATCGGAAGAGTGGATGACGTTTACATCATTGAGGTTGACGGTGATTAATCGTTGCCGGTTGTTTTCTTTGCGGATGATGCGTACGTTGTTTCGTTTGCCATAGATGGTAAGGTCACCTGCCATTGCTATTGCTTCAAGAAGATTCACCTGTCCATTGTTTACCGTATATATGCCGGGATGGTTTACTTCTCCGATTACGGAGATTTTATAATTCACCAGGCGCACCGTAACAATGGGCTGTTCTTTCAGATAGCGTTTCAGCTTCTCGGCGATCATATCCGAAATCTCCTGGGTTGTCATTCTCTCTACCTTTAACTCTCCAAGTACGGGTAAGGTAATCCTTCCCTCACTGTTCACCAGATAGTTTTGCAGGATCGGTTGGCTCGTCGAGTTGGTGGTATTAAGCTCGTTTTGTGATGTGGGTACTATTAAATTGAAAGGGAGGGCCGCTTCCGGTTCGGAGCAGCTAATGGAAATCGTAAGCAAATCTTTCGGCATGATACGGGCATTGAACTCTACAAGAGCATTGTTCTGCTCCGTACCTAACTGCTGTAAATAAGCTACTCGTTTGCTTGAGGAACATGATGTGCAGAGAATGCACCAAAATAACGCTGTCCATACGGTTTCTTTCATCATTGTATATCGCTGCCCGTCATTCCCCGAACCGGCGTTTGAGTAAATAAAAAAAGCGTGGGAACTGTTGCTGTTATCTGTCAAAGAGGCATCGCCAAACGCCTGAGTATAGATAATAAAGACAACAGCCCACGCCCAATTATATACTATTGAAGGATATACATTGAGCATGAGCGTTTTGTTGCCTATTATTCTTATACTCCTCTGAAATTGGCGATTTCCTTTGACAAGAATAATATGGTAAACGCTTCTAACTACTTAAACATGTTTAGTTTAAAAGATACATCAACGCTCTCTAAACTGAGTGCAAAAATAATCAATAATTTATAAAAGGCAATAATATTGATTCTTTATTTCATCATAAGTCCGGTTTAACTTTTTTCTTTTATGGAATTTGCCATAAACAGGAGGCGATAGAAAGAAGGAAGCGGTTCCCGGTAGGATGGAAAGAGGACGGCATGGAGCTTGCTATTCTACATTTTTTATCCTCTTTCGGAGCTTATCTGTATTTTTATCGCAAAATAATCGCAAAAAGTGATAGATTGAATGAAATTATTCTTATTTTTGCAACATCTTATCAAAATCAAAAGTAGAAACAGAGACAATGATGCATTACTATCCACATACAGTCACATCGATGTGTATCCTGATGATCGGGACACAGGGGACAATGGGGATGACCCTTAGGGGTTAATATATAGTATGATGTGTATCTACGTGATTCACGCTTACAGGAAGTAAGCAAAACTCAATTTTATATTTTATTATTTGTATCAACAAAAGTGGTTTTGTATGCCTTAAGGAGCGTACAAAGCATTCCATTAAATAAGTATCTGCATGAAAGTAATGAAATTCGGCGGAACGTCCGTAGGTTCCGTGAACAGCATTTTAAGCGTAAAGAAAATCGTAGAGTCTGCCGGTGAGCCGGTAATCGTTGTAGTGTCCGCATTGGGCGGGATCACTGACCAGTTGATTAGTACTTCCCGAATGGCCGCCACCGGCGATGCAGCTTACGAAGGGGCATATCGGGAAATAGTACGCCGTCACGAAGAAATGGTAAAGGGAGTGATTCCTGCCGGAGAAACTCAAACTTTGTTGCACTATCAGGTGAATGAATTGCTTGATGAACTGAAAGATATTTTTCAGGGCATTTATCTGATTAAAGACCTTTCCCCGAAAACATCCGATACCATTGTCAGCTATGGTGAACGCCTGTCTTCACTGATTGCGTCGCGGCTGATTCAGGGGGCTGTGTGGTTCGATTCACGCACTTTTATCAAGACAGAAAAAAAACACAATAAGCATACACTGGATACGGAACTGACCAATCGGCTGGTGCGGGAGGCTTTCAAAGAGATTCCACAGGTATCACTCGTACCGGGATTTATTTCTTCTGATAAGGTTTCGGGAGACGTGACCAATCTGGGACGCGGTGGCTCCGACTATACTGCCGCCGTCATTGCCGCAGCCCTCGGTGCCGATAGCCTGGAGATATGGACAGATGTGGATGGCTTTATGACTGCCGATCCGCGGGTGATCAGTACGGCCTACACCATCAGTGAGCTGACCTATGTTGAAGCGACGGAGCTCTGTAACTTCGGTGCAAAAGTGGTTTATCCGCCTACCATCTATCCGGTGTGTCACAAGAATATACCGATTCTGATTAAAAACACATTCAATCCGGATGGGCAGGGAACGGTGATCAAGCAGCATGTAGACCATACGAAGAGCAAGGCCATCAAAGGTATTTCGTCTATCAACGACACGAGCCTGATTACGGTGCAAGGTTTAGGTATGGTGGGGGTGATCGGTGTAAACTACCGCATCTTTAAGGCGTTGGCAAAGAACGGCATCAGTGTGTTCCTCGTTTCGCAGGCTTCCTCAGAGAACAGTACCTCTATCGGTGTGCGTAATGCCGATGCCGATCTGGCTTGTGAGGTGCTGAACGAAGAGTTTGCCAAAGAGATCGAGATGGGTGAGATCTCGCCTATCCAGGCAGAAAAGAACCTGGCTACCGTGGCTATCGTAGGTGAGAATATGAAACATACACCGGGTATTGCCGGAAAGCTGTTCGGCACGCTGGGACGGAATGGCATCAATGTGATTGCCTGTGCGCAGGGAGCGTCCGAAACCAATATATCGTTTGTGGTCGATTCAAAATCACTGCGTAAATCGCTGAACGTGATCCACGACTCTTTCTTCCTCTCGGAATACCAGGTGCTCAACCTCTTTATCTGCGGTGTGGGTACGGTGGGTGGAAGCCTTGTCGAACAGATACGCCAGCAACAGAAGAAACTGATGATGGAGAATGGGCTGAAACTGCATGTGGTGGGTATCATCGATGCGACGAAAGCGATGTTCAGCCGTGCCGGATTCGACTTGGGCAACTATCGTGAGGAGTTGAAAGAGAAAGGAACCGACAGTTCGCTGGACACTATCCGCGAAGAGATTATCGGCATGAACATATTCAACTCGGTATTTGTGGATTGTACGGCCAGTCCGGACATTGCATCTTTGTATAAGGACTTCTTGCAACACAACATCTCTGTGGTGGCGGCCAATAAGATCGCTGCTTCGTCGGCTTACGAGAACTACCGCGAACTGAAGCTGATAGCCCGTCAGCGTGGTGTGAAATATCTGTTTGAAACCAACGTGGGTGCCGGACTTCCGATTATCAATACCATCAATGACCTGATACATAGCGGTGACAAGATCCTGAAAATCGAAGCCGTCCTTTCGGGCACACTGAACTATATCTTCAATAAGATCAGTGCCGATGTGCCTTTCAGCCGTACCATCAAGATGGCGCAGGAGGAACGCTACTCCGAACCTGATCCGCGTATCGACCTTAGTGGCAAGGATGTGATCCGTAAACTGGTGATCCTGGCCCGCGAAGCCGGATATAAGCTGGAGCAGGAAGAGGTTGAAAAGAACCTGTTTGTGCCGAACGACTTTTTCGAAGGTTCTCTGGAAGACTTCTGGAAGAAGGTACCCAGTCTGGATGCTGACTTCGAAGCCCGCCGCAAGGTGCTCGAAAGCGAGAATAAACATTGGCGTTTCGTTGCCAAGCTGGAAAACGGTAAGGCATCTTCAGATAGTAATCCGTAACTTGATCCAACACTTTTTGCGTCCGCTCTTGCGTCGCGCCAGCGGGTAACTGAATCATGGTCAGAAAGACACCCTGATCCTCTTCAGGTAAGAAGGAAGACGGAAGACGTAAAAACAACACCACCATTCCTGCAACAATCAGCGCATAGATCAGTAAATATCGTCCTGTGGATCCGAGGATTTTGCCGACGCTGTTGGTGTAGTGGTTAACGCTATGATCGAAGGTGGTATTAAACCAACCGAAGAAACCGCCCTTATTTTCGTGATGCTCAGCAGAGACGGGTTTAAGCAGCGTTGCACATAACGCAGGGGTAAGAATCAATGCCACCAGAACAGAAAGCGCCATTGCCGAAACGATGGTGATAGAGAACTGGCGATAAATTGCCCCAGTAGAACCGCCGAAGAATGCCATCGGAATAAATACCGCTGACAGCACCATCGCGATACCCACCAGTGCGCCCTGAATTTGCGACATCGATTTTTCCGTCGCTTCTTTTGGCGGGAGCTTATCCTCCATCATCACGCGCTCGACGTTCTCCACCACCACTATCGCATCATCGACGAGCAGCCCGATGGCAAGCACCATCCCGAACATCGTTAGTGTGTTGATGGAGTAACCAAAAGCGGCGAGGATGGCAAACGTCCCTAACAACACCACGGGTACCGCAATGGTGGGGATCAGCGTTGCTCGCATATTCTGCAAGAACAGATACATCACCAGGAACACCAGCATAATGGCTTCGAACAGCGTTTTTACCACTTCGTGAATAGAAAGCTGGACGAATGGCGTGGTGTCATAAGGGTAGAGAACCTTCATTCCCTGCGGGAAGAATGGCTGTAATTCCGCCAGTTTTGCCTTAATGGCTTTCGCGGTATCGAGAGCATTCGCGCCGGTTGCCAGCTTAATCCCCAGGCCCGCCGCCGGTTTTCCGTTGATACGAGCGATAACGTTATAGTTTTCACCGCCAAGTTCAACCCGTGCGACATCTTTCAGGCGTACCACCGAGCCGTCACTGTTTACGCGCAGGGTCACTTTGCCGAATTCTTCCGGATTTTTAAACCGCGTCTGAGCAATAATCGAGGCGTTCAATTGTTGCCCTGGTAACGCTGGCGTTCCGCCCAACTGTCCGGCAGCGATCTGATCGTTCTGTACCTTCAACTGGTTAATCACATCAACCGGTGTCAGTTTATATTTGTTTAGCAGATCGGCATCCAGCCAGATACGCATCGCATACTGTGCGCCGAAAAGCTGTACGTCACCGACGCCATTCAGACGGCTAAGCGTATCTTTAACGTTAGAGGCCACATAGTCCGAGATATCGTCCTGTGTGGTGCCTGGGTTATCAGAGACAAAGCCCGCCACCATCAAATAGCTGCTACTGGACTTTTCAACACTGATCCCCTGCTGCTGAACCTCCTGCGGCAGCAACGGCGTGGCGAGCTGGAGTTTGTTCTGCACCTGCACTTGCGCGATATCAGGATCGGTCCCGGACTGGAAGGTAAGGGTAATTGTCACGCTACCGGCGGAATCGCTGGTGGAGGACATATACATCAGGTTATCGATACCGTTCATATTCTGTTCGATAACCTGCGTCACCGTATCCTGCACGGTCTGCGCATCAGCGCCCGGATAGTTTGCTGAAACAGAAACCGCAGGCGGTGCAATTGTTGGATACTGAGCGACGGGCAATTGTAGGATCGCCAGTGCGCCCGCCATCATCAGAATAATGGCCAGCACCCATGCAAATATCGGTCGTCGAATAAAAAAGTTTGCCATGTCAGATTACCTTACTTCGATGCAGTATCTGCGGGGGTATCGGTAGTGGCTTTAACCTGCTCTCCCGGACGCGCTTTTTGCAGGCCGCTGACAATGACTTGATCGCCAGATTTCAGTCCTTCACTAATCAACCATTTATCGCCAATCGCCTGACTGGCAACGACAGGGCGCGCTTCAACCTGACTTTTATCGTTAACAATCAGCACGGTTGCATCACCACGCGGTGTGCGGCTAACGCCTTGTTGCGGGATAAGAATGGCGTCAGGTTGGACGCCTTCATCAATCCGTGCACGCACAAACATACCCGGCAAAAGCGTATGTTGCGGGTTAGGGAAGACAGCACGTAGGGTTATGGAGCCGGTGCTTTCATCAACGGTCACATCGGAGAATTGCAGCGTACCTTTCAGGGGATAGGTTTGACCGTTTTCCATGACCAACTCTACGTTGCTGGTGGCGTTTTCCTTATGCAAATTTCCTTGCTCTACGGATTGCTTCAGCCTCATAAAATCGTTGCTGGATTGGGTCACATCAACGTAGATAGGATCGAGCTGCTGGACAGTCGCCAGTTCAGTCGTTTGCCCATTAGTGACAAGAGCGCCTTCGGTCACAGTCGATTTGCCGATACGTCCGCTAATTGGCGCAGTGACTTTGGTATAAGCAAGATTGATGCGAGCGCTTTCGACTGTGGCTTTTGCGGCAATCACGGCGGCATCGGCCTGACGAGCATCAGCAATGGCCTGGTCGTACTCCTGCTGGCTGATGTATTTCGTACCCACGAGCGGAACGTAACGTTTTACCGTCAAATGCGCGATGGCGGCGGCGGCTTCACTTTTCGCCAGTTCGCCTTTCGCGCTGTCATAATTTGCCTGATAGGTCGCGGGATCGATCTGATAGAGCGTGTCCCCGGCCTTCACGTCCGCGCCTTCCGTAAAGAGGCGCTTCTGGATGATGCCGCTGACCTGCGGACGCACTTCCGCAATCTGGAACGCCGACGTGCGGCCGGCAAGCTCGGTGGTGTAGAGCACCTTCTGAGGCGTCACGACGTCCACGGCCACCTCGACGGCGG
>ENA-ORUL01001450-ORUL01001450.1-human-gut-metagenome-genome-assembly--contig:-NODE-1450-length-16443-cov-17.928911_pt1 | contig 16443 bp, 9 predicted proteins | sample MGYA00242084_ERZ509219 | MGnify/ENA primary metagenome ERZ509219 (study PRJEB26280, sample SAMEA2338792) | human gut metagenome | biome: human gut; feature: human-associated habitat; material: faeces...
GCCAAGTACCTCTCACCTTGGACAAAACCACTCTGGACCCCGAAGAAGCACTGAAAATGTGTGACGAGAACACCATCTGCATCGTCCCCATCCAAGGTGTGACATGGACAGGTTTGAACGATGATGTAGAAGCACTGGACAAAGCACTGGATGCCTACAACGCCAAGACCGGTTATGATATTCCTATCCATGTAGATGCTGCAACCGGCGGTTTCATCCTGCCGTTCCTCAGCCCCGAAACAAAGTGGGACTTCCGCTTGAAATGGGTTCTCTCTATCAGCACTTCCGGTCACAAGTTCGGACTGGTTTATCCGGGACTGGGATGGGTGGTATGGAAAGACAAGAAATACCTTCCGGATGCCATGTCATTCAGCGTAAACTATCTGGGGGCAAATATCACTCAGGTTGGTTTGAACTTCAGCCGCCCCGCCGCACAGATTCTGGGACAATACTACCAATTTATCCGCCTGGGATTCGAAGGATACAAAGCCATCCAATACAATTCCATGGAAATCACCAAGTACATCCACAGCGAAATAGCCAAGATGACTCCGTTCGTAAATTACAGCGACAATGTGGTGAATCCTTTGTTCATCTGGTACATGAAACCCGAATATGCAAAGAACGCCAAATGGACTCTGTACGATTTGCAGGCTAAATTACAGCAAAGCGGCTGGATGGTTCCTGCCTATACTTTACCGGAGAACATCCAAAATTACGTAGTTATGCGTGTGGTAGTACGTCAGGGATTCAGCCGTGACATGGCGGATATGTTGTTAAACGATATCAAGAATGCCATCAGTGAGTTCGAAAAACTGGAGTATCCTACTCAGACCCGCATTGCCCAAGACAAGAATATCACTGTAAAAGGTACTGTGTTTACCCATAATGCACATAGCAACGCTGCTAAAAAATAAGCGTAGATAACAATAATGGAGTTGTGTCAAAACGTGGATAATGCTGTCGTTTTAGCTCGTAGGGACGAGATTCGCTCTCCCGAAAACTGTTTGCTTTGTGTCTTCGGGCAGGCAAACCCTGCCCCTACAGCTGACAATTGGATAGGCCGGTTTAGTTTTGATACACTCCCTTTTTTAGTATCTGATAGCTTGTGTTTAGAACATAGCTACCGGGCGTGTATTGTAAGTACTTCCTTTGCTGTTTGCCATTAATATTCCACTGAAGAAGTTCAAATACCATGCTTTGTTTTTATTGCCTTCCGAAGAAGTCCAATAACTCTGCTGGTCGAAATCTTTGAAACATTCCTGCTTGGCGTTACATATCACACCGGCATGATGTAACTCCCAAAGCAGTGCCAGTTCGCCCACTGCCGGCAGATACCATTCGCCTGCTCCTTTTCCGGGTTTGCTGTATTGGTAGCAATAACTTCCTGCCGGATAAGTAGAGGTGCTTTTGTTGATATAAGATGTATTTGTTGCTCCATTGAAGTCGCTCAGGATGCCTTCCGACGGCCAGGCGGTAATCAATCCTGTTTCTGTATTAATGGTAGTTCCTTTGATTTGTTCTTCAGCATTATCGGAGAAATAGGAATCTGCAGTACCGTTAAAATAGGGCAGACAACCGATTTGCTGTGTGCCATTGATAATAGTATCGTTTTTCAATCCTTCGATATCCTCCGATTTACTTGCCCATCTCACTTTGTTTCGCGCATTGGTTAGTGCCACGATACGTCCGTAAGGAGATGTGGTGAGGGTTTTGTCTAGATTACCATTTTTATCGTTCAGGGCATAAACAATACCGATACATGTCTTTTCTTCATTCATTTCCGTAGAATAAGTACCGTCGCTATAATAGTAATCGCCTACTTTGGCAGGAGCTACCGGAGTGCAAGTAAGGGCAGCAGAAGCATAATACTTTCCTTTTTCCAATGTAATGCTTTCTGTTGTTGAGGCTTCATATATGTTACCTGCATTGGTTACCAAGGTGAAATGTAGTTGTGCTTCCGAAGGGAAGAAAGAAATATAAGCACTACCCGGTAATCCGGCATCATTCTTGATAGTAAAGCTTCCTTCTGTGGTGTTACTGAATTCTCCATCTTTCAACTTTAAGGTTGCATTGGAATAAAGCTTTCCCGAAGTGGCTGTCACAGTGATGCGTGAGATGTCATTCAGCAGTGTGCTTCCATCGGTGGTAAACTCAAATTTACCGATGGTCATCAGATTCTTCATTTCGCAACTGCCCGAGCCCGACTGTGCAGTCATATTCACTTTGCACAAAGCCCATGAATAATCATAATTTGCCACTCCTGCCAATGTTCCGTCCTGATTGGCAAGACTCAGTTGTTGGGTCAATGTATCACTGCTGTTTGCTGTAATGGCATCAGCCGGATAAAATACTGCGATTTCTTTATCACTTTTTACTTTATTCGAGATGTCTCCGGTAAACAGGTCGGTAGAAGTGGATGACAGGGTGAAGATACTTTTCTTTACTCCTGTCAAGCTGGAGTGCATGGCTGCCAGTTTTGTACCTTCATTCCAATTGCCTTGCAGCATACCCGGAGTTGTTGCAGCATCGTTGCGCACTTCCAGAGAAGCTGTTAAAGAGAAAGGAACAGTAGATGTCGTATTCGACTTGTCGTCATCATCATCGCTGCATCCGAACATGCACAATGTAATGCCTAAAAGGAGAAATGTTTTTGCCTTTTTCATCATAGTTTTGCTTTTGCAAGTTTTTTATTTCAATCAGCAAAGGTAAATGTAATTTGTAGTCTTTTCAAATCTATTCAATGAAAGAAAGGCTTTTTTCGACGAATTAAGAGTTTTTGGTGGTAAAAGGCTCAATAATGTCGTTGAAAAAGGCTTCCGGTTTATTCCAAATCTTCAATTATCTTCTTTACATCTACCGATTGCAAACGACCGTATACTTTTTCACCGATGATTACTACCGGTGCTAATCCGCAAGCCCCTACACATCGCAGGCAGTCCAATGAGAATTTTCCATCGGGAGTTGTCTCACCTACTTCGATACCTAAGACACGCTTAAATTCTTCCAATAATTTTTCTGAGCCGCGTACATAGCAAGCAGTTCCCATACAAACGGAGATAGGATATTTTCCTTTGGGTGTCATGGTAAAGAAGGTATAGAAAGTGACTACGCCATATACTTTGGATACAGGGATATTCAATTTATGAGCGATGAGACGTTGCATCTCCTCCGGCAGATAACCTTGCAGATGTTGGGCTTCATGTAAAATGTTGATCAGTTCACCGGGAAGATTTCCATGTTTGTCGCAAATAGCTTTGACTTGTTCTGCCACTTCACAGGCAAGTTTTATTTCAGACATTGTTTTCTATATTTAAGAGGTTAGTCAATGGATTTGTTAAAGTAATGTGTATGTAGTAACTTCTCCGATTTTTCGCTCAAGGGTTTGCCGAGATATTCTTCGTATAGTGTTTTGATATACGGATTATCGTGCGATTTGCGAATCGGTTTGCCGGCATCTTCACGATAGAGTGCATTGGCACGGGCGTAGAGCACTTCTGAATTGCCATGATGAAGCGGCTGTCCGCCTCCGCCGATACAGCCTCCGGGACATGCCATGATTTCGATTACATGATATTTATTGTGTCCGTTGCGGATGTCCTCCAATAAATGACGTGCGTTGCCTAATCCGTGAGCAATACCCACTTTTAACTCGAAACCGTTCAAATCAATTGTAGCACGACGAACTCCGTTTAGTCCGCGCACTTGTTCAAAGTTGACATTTTGCAGAGGATGACCTGTATAGATTTCATAGACGGAACGAAGGGCGGCTTCCATTACTCCGCCGGTGGTTCCGAAAATGACACCGGCCCCTGTCGAGACTCCCATCGGATTGTCGAATTCGGAATCAGGTAACAGAGTGAAACCGATGTTGGCGCGTTTGATAAGTCGGGCTAATTCACGGGTAGAGATAGAGTAGTCTACATCAGGGTTACCGTTTGTTTTAAATTCATCCCGGTCACATTCGTATTTTTTGGCGAGGCAAGGCATGATAGAGACAACCACCAACTTCTCTCGTGGGATACCCATCTTTTCTGTCCAATAGGTTTTTGCTATCGAACCGAACATCTGTTGTGGTGAACGGGCAGTAGAAGGAATGTCAAGCATATCGGGGAATTGATGCTCGAAGAAGTTTACCCAGGCCGGACAGCAGGAGGTAAGAATAGGTAGGCGGACAGAACGGTCGCCATTTAAGTAGCGCGTGAGTCGGTTGAGTATTTCAGAGCCTTCTTCCATAATGGTGAGATCGGCGGCAAAGTCAGTATCGAATACATAATTAAAGCCGAGTTCGCGCAAGGCATAAACCATCTTTCCGGTAACCAATGTTCCGGCTGGTAAACCGAATTCCTCTCCCAAGGCGGCACGGACGGCGGGAGCTGTCTGTACGATAACTATTTTATCAGGATTTGACAGATCTTCTATCAGTCGGTTGGTATGGTCACGTTCGGTGAGTGCGCCAACCGGACATACAGCTACGCACTGTCCACAATAAGTACATTCGCTGTCTGTCATCATTTTGTCAAAAGCAGGTGCGATGGTTGTATTGAAGCCTCGGCGGATAGCTCCTAATGCTCCCACGGTTTGTACGTCGTTGCATACACTCTCGCAACGGCGGCAAAAGATGCATTTATCCATATTGCGTACAATGGATGAAGTAACTTCTCGCTTCCGGGGCGAAAGTTCGCCGCCGTTAAACGGCATTTCGCGGATATTGAAGCGGAGGGCAAGATTCTGCAATTCGCAATTACCGGATTTGGGGCAGGTGAGGCATTCATTGGGATGGTCGGAAAGAATGAGTTCGGCCACTATTTTACGGGCATTCATCACGCGCAGGGTACTAGTGCGGACGACCATACCGTCAGTGCAGCGGGTGGCGCAAGCGGGTGCGAGATTTTTTCGTCCTTCTACTTCTACTACACAGATCCGGCAGGAAGCGGGATTATTTTTAATGCAGGTTCCTTTCAGGTTGATGTGGCACAGGGTAGGTATATCAATCCCTATCTTACGTGCAGCTTCCAATAGGGTGGTGCCGGCAGGAACGGTAATAAAATGATGGTCTATCTGCAGGGTTATTTGCTGTTCTTCCATAATATTCATTCTTTAAGAGTTGAAATACAGGATTGAAATTTAGGTTGTTGTGTGTCCTGGGTTAACAAACATTGATGGCTTTAAACTTGCAGCGTGCCATGCACATGCCACATTTGATGCACTTGTTCGGGTCTATAACGTGGGGTTTCCGCACGTCTCCTATAATGGCATCGGCGGGGCAATGCTTGAAACATAGATGACAACCGATACATTTCTCAGGATTGATGCTGTAGGTGAGCAAAGCCTTACACTGTTTGGAACGGCAGGTCTTGTCTTTGACATGTTCCAGATATTCATCATAAAAGTTATTTAATGTCGAGAGTACAGGATTGGGGGAAGTCTGCCCCAGTCCGCAGAGAGCCGTATCCTTGATGACATGCCCGAGAGTAGACAGCGTTTCAAGGTCTTTCTCTGTTCCACACCCTTGTGTTATTCTGTTTAATATTTCCAGCAATCGCTTATTTCCGATGCGGCAGGGTGTACATTTCCCACAAGATTCTTCTACGGTGAAATCGAGATAGAAGCGGGCAACGGACACCATGCAGTCGTCTTCGTCCATTACGATCATTCCTCCCGAGCCCATCATGGAACCTGCAGCAAGTAAATTGTCAAAATCAATCGGTGTATCAAGATGTTTTTCTGTGAGGCAGCCGCCCGAAGGTCCTCCGGTTTGTACCGCTTTAAATTTCTTTCCACCTTTAATACCTCCGCCGATGTCGTAGATTACTTCGCGCAAGGTTGTTCCCATTGGTACTTCTATCAGGCCTACATTATTTATTTTTCCTGCCAGGGCAAATACTTTCGTTCCTTTTGACCGTTCTGTGCCGATAGAGGAGAACCATTCGGCTCCTTTTGTCAGGATGATGGGGATATTTGCCAGAGTCTCCACGTTGTTCACATTGGTTGGCTTACCTAAATAGCCGGCTTCTGCGGGGAAAGGAGGTTTCAAAGTCGGTTCTCCCCGATTTCCTTCCATTGAATGGATGAGAGCAGTTTCCTCACCACAGACAAATGCACCGGCTCCGTAGCGGATTTCTATATCAAAGCAGAAATCTGTTCCTAAAATTCTTTCACCCAGCAAACCATATTCGCGTGCTTGGGCAATAGCAGTCTTAAGCCGCTGAATGGCGAGAGGATACTCGGCACGGATATAAACCAACCCTTGTCGGGAACCGATGGCGTATCCGCAAATAGTCATGGCTTCTACAATGGAATGAGGGTCTCCTTCCATGATAGAACGATCCATAAAAGCCCCGGGGTCGCCTTCATCGGCATTGCAAACAACATATTTGGTATCAGCGGCTTGTTTGTGAGCAGACTCCCATTTTAGCCCGGTAGGGAAGCCTCCACCTCCGCGTCCGCGCAGTCCGGAACGTTTGATAACCCCGATGACATCTATCGGTTGCTTATGGAGCAAACTGTCTGCCAAAGCAAGATAACCATGGCGGGCAATATATTCCTCTATATTTTCCGGGTTGATGAAACCACAGTTGCGCAATGCGATGCGTTGTTGTTTCCTATAAAAATCCATGTGCTTGGAGTCGCTCACAACACGTTCGGTTTTCGGGTCGATATAGAGAAGTCGTTCCACTCGGTGACCATTGATAATGTGTTTCGTGATAATTTCGTCAACATCTTCGGGGGTAACCCGTATGTAAAAGGTATTGTCGGGAATGATTTTGACTATAGGTCCTTTTTCACAAAAGCCGAAACATCCGGTGGTGATAACTTCCACTTGATGGACAATATTGTACTGTTCCAATGCCTTTTGGAGATGTTCGGCAATGAGATGGCCGGAAGAAGCAGTGCAGCCGGTTCCTCCACAAACAAGGATTTGCAGGTGGTCGGTGCCTATGGTAAGGCCACAACTCTTCTCGGCAATCTTTTTGTTGCTTTGCTCACGCAAGCGGAGCGCATTTTCTGCCCTCTGCATGATGGCTTGCAAGTCATGGGTAGACAGGATTTTCATGATATTTATTTTTTCTCGCCGAAATCGGCTTGTTGTTGCTCTACTTCTTTCAGTTTTCGTTCATTTTGCTCTTTTACAGCTTTTTCCTTTTCCAATTCCTTTTGGGATTTGGCTGTGATTGGAAAGGATTGTGAGTCAGACTTCATTGGGATAAGTGCTGCCTCTTCACTTGCATAAATCAAAGGATATGCCGAGGGTTTGCTTTCCAGTTCCAATTCTGCGCTGACCGGCATTTGCGAACCTTCGAATAATACACTGGCTGTTATCTTTATCTTGCCGGGTTTCAGAGTAGATTGTACCAATATCGGTGCTGTTCCCCATTTTACGGGAGCCGGATTTGCCAACACGTTTGCACCGCCGAGGATGCGTCCTTCACCTTCGATGTGGAATTTCACATAGTAATTGTTCAGGCGTTTGATGTTGCCGTTTTTATCGGCAATGGCGGCTATAACCGTTACGAAGTCCGAGCCGTCGGCTTTCAGTTCTGTGTTTTCATTATCTATCCAAAGAAGTAATTTGGAAGGACGGCGTGCCGGGCATACTTTGTGAGTGGCTACTACCTTTCCGTTTATCAGTCCTTCTGCCAGTAGAAAGACTTCCTTTTGCCTTCCTTCTTTCATAGACATGTTTTTGTCTATCATGAAGTTATATACATCCTTAAATGTGATAATTGGAGACGGCATTCCTTCCCGGCTAACCGGTTTGGTATATGTCAGGCTCTTTCCTCCTTTATTATATGTAAGGCGTACTTCATCACAATTGGAATATACGGTTACATCTTTAGGAGAGAACGGTGTCATTTCGTGAGCGATATATACCATGGGACCGGTTTCGAACAAGCGGTCTTGTTTCTTGGGCGAGCGTTGCGCTTGGAACATATAATAAGAATACTTGGGCTGGCGGAACACATCCATCAATCCGCCATAGAAGGGGTCGGGGTGATAGCCGCGCTGGTGGTCGAATGAATGCCACAGGCATCCTCCTACGTGTTGGCGTGGTGTACGATAAAGCACGTCATAGCAGGTGTACGGATAGTTGGGAGCGGCATAATGCCAAGCCTGGATAAGCATTGCCTGCTCTCCCCAGTTGCGAGCTACCCGGCTGGGAGAGTTATGAGAATTCCAATCATCTACGTTATCTCCCCATTCACGGGTGAAGTAAGTGATTTTGGGGTCGAGCTTCTTTATAGCCCAGTCTTTGTCCGCATTGGCCGGATGGGTGAAAAGGACAGGGTAGACTTCATGGCCGCGTGCCTCGCTGTCGCAACCGGAGTAACAATAAGGATAAGGATATTCTTGTGCTACTAAGTCGAGTGTGTTTTTTGCAAAATCGGCCGGATACCAAGTTTCGTTCAAAATAGGTTCCCACAGCCATACGCAAGGATGATTACGATCGCGACGAACCATATTGCGGATATCACTGTAAACGCGTTGGGCAAATTCAGGAGCATCGTTCCAGAATTGCCAGCCCGGAGTATTGACAATGACAAACAATCCCAATTCGTCACAGGCATCCATAAAGGCAGGGTCTTGAGGACAGTGGGCATTACGGATTATTTTCAGTCCGGCATCGCGTAATTTTTTTGCATCACGCCAGTGAATACTGTTGGCTACTGCATTGCCTACCACAGCAAAATCCTGATGTCGGTTGGCGCCAATCAAAGGACTTTCGTAGGGCTTTCCGTTCAGCAAGAAACCGTCTTTGCCCTTGAATTCAATGCTACGGATACCGATTCGGCGACGATAGCCGTCTATCGTGTTTCCTTCATTGTCGCGGATACGGACTATTAAATTATATAAGGTAGGGTTTTCGGGGCTCCAAAGCATCGGTTTCTTAACGATGATTTTGTCTTTAGAGGTAATGGCTTTGCCCGGACGAACCTGCACTTTATCGTTTAAGAAAGCGACTTGCCGTCCGTCCGGCTGTTGCAGTTCATATTCCACTACGCCCGTAAAGGTCTTTTTGCTTTCATTGCGCACATGGGTTTTCAGCAGAACTTCCGCCGAGTTGTCGGACACTTTATCGTAGGCAACGAAAAGTCCGCCTCCTGCTGTTTCGTTCTCAAAGTTGGGGTCGGTGATGAAGACGGAGTTATGGGCAATCAGCCAGCAGTCTCGATAAATGCCTCCGAAGTAAGTGTAATCCAGTACATCCTGTGCTTTGCCGGGAGGATAACCGGGGTCATTGCTATTGTCAGTCCATACGGCTATAATGTTATCTGTTTCCCACTTCAGTGCATTCGTGATATCAACCACGACAGGCAGATGTCCTCCAAAGTGTTCGGCCAACAGTTTGCCGTTGACAAACACTTTGCTTTTCCCCATAATGGCTTCAAAATGGAGGAAAAGCTTTTTACCTTTTAAAGCATCGGCAGGAGTGAAGTGTTTGCGATACCACGCTTCTCCCTGATAGTTAATGCAACCACTGGCTTCGGTCGGCAGATATTCGATGCCGTTGGGAAGAGAGACCACTTCCCAGTTCCGGTCATCAAAGTGGATAGCTTCGGCTCCCGGTGCCGCACCTTTGTGCAGACGCCAGGCAGGATTCATGGAGAAAACATCGCGACCGGAATTTGCCAGCTGATAGAAACCGGCTGTAGAGAATTCCGGTTGATGGGTCGCCTGTACTTTGCATAAAGGAAAAAGCAATAAGGCGATTAAATAATAAAGTAGAATACGTTGCTTCATAATAATAGATATGTTATACTAAATAGGGATTAATTTCCCAAAGATACAATATAGTATGAGTTTATTGTAATCATGACCGGGTAATTTTATTATTTTTCGTAAAGGCTTTCTTTTCCATTAATTCTTCGGTTTCTTTCCTTTAAGTTGTATTTAGCAAACAAGGTCTGTTTCTTTGTTGTTGAGAGGTGACTCTTATATAGAAGCCTTTAATGTTTGACGTTACTATATTGCATAGTATTTCAATCCGAATATAATTTTATATAGCACCATTGGGGTCGGAATATACATTGTTATTGTTTACTTCACTTGAAAAAGTCGTGTTGTCGGGGTTAAAAAGCAATTAGGAAAGGACGTTCGTGCTTTTGTATATTGTTGATTAACAGTGTGATATTAACCTGTTTCTATATTAGAAAGAGATTAATACTAGAAGAACTATGTTTTCCATTTGAAAAATAATATATGCTACAAATATATAATAAACATATAATATGCAGCCATATTTATAGTTGAAATCGCACACGGATAAATGTTTATTAACTATTCAACGTGTATGGTAGAATATAAGTAGCCTACTTTATCTTTATAAAGAGAGAAATAATAATAGTAGTTTAAGCATTCAAGTATTAATATTTATCTTCGTATCATTGTTAACGCCATTAACACAATGTATTTATTTTCATTATGCCTTCCATACCTCTTGTGTAATGGTAGAAATAAAGTAGAAAACCATTTCTTATGTTCTTTGTAAAAAGGATATATCGAGGAATGGGAATAAAAAAGCTATTTATTTAATGTATTGATAATAAGGTGATTATTTTTCGGCATAGTTCTTCTAGAACTTAAACGGATAGAGAATTAAAGAAACGTGTCTTTATTAAATATAGTAAACCTTATTATTAATGCTTATGAATTTGAAAAATTTCACTCTAAGGAGTGAACGTCTCTTAGTAATTGCATTGTTAGCATGTAGCACTCCACATGCTTTTGCAATTTCAATGGTAAGTGAGGATTCACATAATCCGGTAGTAAATCAGCAGGATACCCATGTCAAGGGAACTGTTATCGATTCTAGGACAGGAGAACCTATCATCGGAGCTAACATTGTGGTAAAAGGTACCACTAATGGTACTATCACAGGAGTTGATGGAGATTATTCTTTGAAAGCGCCGGTAGGTTCCGTGCTGGAAATTTCCTTCATCGGTTATAAGACCGTCACAGTCAAAGCAGTAGCAGGATTGCAGAAAATCAGACTACAAGAAGACAGTTCTCTATTGGATGAAGTAGTAGTTGTAGGATATGGAACGCAAAAAAAAGTGAACTTGTCGGGTGCTGTCGATGCAATCTCTTCCGAAGCTTTGGAAGATAGGCCTATCATCAATGCCGGACAAGGTTTGCAAGGTGTAATTCCAAACCTGAATATCACTATTTCTAATGGTGCAGCCAATTCTACTCCTTCATTCAATATCCGTGGTGAAACTTCATTAAACGGTGGTGACCCTTTAATTTTGGTTGATAACATACCGACCACTTCAGGTGAGCTTTCCCGGTTGAATACCAATGATATTGAAAGTGTTTCTGTTTTAAAGGATGCTGCTTCCGCTGCAATTTATGGTGCTCGTGCTGCTTTTGGTGTTATTTTGGTAACAACAAAGCGGGCCAAATCCGAGAAAATTGCCATTAACGTAAACGCATTTTATTCGACTCGTAAAGTCACACGCGTACCGGAACACGTCACTGATCCTTATACGGTAATGAAAATCAAACACGATGCTGCTACGCCCTTATATAATCTATATCCGGAAAAACAATTGGAAATTGGCAAATACTTTTCAGAACATCCTAATGAAGATCGGGTAGTTATCAATCCGGATGATCCTGAATCTTGGTTGTATTATGGCTCTACTGATTGGATGGATGAAGTATATGAGTCTTCAGCTCCCTCTTATACAGTAAACTTCAATATCTCTCAAAAAGCCAAAAAGACTTCTTATTACTTATCAGGCGAATATGCACGCCAGGATGGTATGCTACGTTATGGAAATGATATTTATGATCGTTACAATATTCGCGGTAAAGTTGATTTTCAGATAACAAATTGGTTGAACTTAAGTAACAATACCTCATTTGTACAACGAACTTACGATCAGCCAAGCTTCGGACGTACAGATTGGGGACTATCTGATTTCTTTCACGAAGTAAACCGTACTAACTCATTAGATGTACCTCGTAATCCCGATGGTTCATGGACACAAAGCGGTGGTGCTATTCTTGGAGCTTTGCAGGAAGGCGGACGCAAAATAAATGACAGCCGTGAATTCTCAACAACATTTGGTCTGACATTGGACATTATAAAAGATATGTGGCAAATTAAAGCAGATGCCACTTGGAGGCGTGATAGTGAATTAAATCGTAATTCTTATCACAATTATCACTATAAAACAGGTCCTAATAAACCGGAGCAGGCTAGCGGACGCCCGACTCGTGCATCTCGTTCTATAATTATAATGTCTATAATGTGTATACTGATTTTCACTATACGTTTGCAGATAAACATTATGTTCAAGCTTTACTCGGTTTTAACCAGGAAACCAGAAAGACCAATTCTTTCTCTATGTATCGTGATGATTTGATCAGCTCTTCCTTCCCCACTCCCGAATTGGCCGTTGGAGAAAAAGGAATAGGTGAAGATATCAGCGAATGGGCTGTGAGAGGTATGTTTTTCCGCGTTAATTACATCTATGATGACAAATATATTTTAGAAATGAACGGTCGTTATGATGGAACTTCACGTTTCCCCAAAAAAGATCGTTTTGGTTTCTTCCCCTCCGGATCTGTTGCTTGGGTTTTGTCGAAAGAAAAGTTTATGGAAAACATAAATCAAAGCATTGGTTTGGATATGTTGAAGTTCCGTGCTTCTTATGGTGCTTTAGGAAATCAGAATGTAGGTACTTATGCCTATCTGCCTACTATGAGTTCCGGACAAATAGGTCAAATATTGGATGGTTCACAGCCGGTAGCCGTGTATGCTCCGGGAGTGGTATCGAATACGTTGACTTGGGAAAAGGTTAGAACTATTAATGGAGGTATTGACCTGGCACTCTTGAACAACCGCTTGTCTGCCAGCTTTGATTACTATGTGCGCTACACGGAAGGTATGCTGACTAAAAGTAAAACGTTACCAAGTGTATTTGGTGCCAGTGAACCCAAAACTAATGCTGCTGACCTGAAAACAAAAGGTTGGGAATTGTCTTTAAGATGGAGAGATCAGTTTATGTTGGCAGACTCACCGTTTAACTATAGTATTAAAGTAGCTTTAGCCGACAGTCGTGCATTCATTACTAAATATGATAACCCGAATAAACGGTTGGGAGACTATTATGAGGGACAGGAAATAGGCGAAATGTGGGGATTGACTACTGAGGGTTTCTTCCAGACTGAAGAGGAAATTAAAAACCATGCCGACCAAAGTGCAGTAGGTGAAGATGACCAGAGCTATAAATTCTATGTAGGTGACCTGAAGTTTGCCGATTTAAACAATGATGGAAAAATCAATAAAGGTGACTGGACATTGGCTAACCCGGGTGATTTCCGCAAAATTGGTAATAGTTCGAGCCGATATCCTTATAGTTTTGATCTTTCGGCAGACTGGAAAGGATTTGATATTCGCGGATTCTTTCAGGGCATAGGTAAGAGAGACTGGTATGCAGGCGGTGGAAATCATTATTTTTGGGGAATTTACGCACAGCCTTGGACAAATGTACAAACTCATAATCTGGACCACTGGACACCGGAAAATCCCAATGCTTATTATCCTCGTGTAAAGGCTTACATTGCCGAATCAACAGGTAGCGAGCTGGCTTGTGTACAGACAAGATATATGCAAGATGCTTCTTATTTACGTATGAAAAACCTGACTATAGGTTATACATTACCACAGGACCTGACCCGGAAATTGAATATTGAACGTGTGCGTTTCTATTTCAGCGGTGAGAACTTGTTTGAAATTACTCACCTGAAGGCCAATCTCGACCCGGAAGCCTTGGATTCCAGCAGTAAAGTATATCCTTTACAACGTTCTTATTCTTTTGGTGTTAATTTAACTTTCTAATTAATTTACTGATATGAAACAATTAAAAACTATATATGCAGTAGCTACCTTTATGGGATGTGCACTTTTTACCGGATGCAATGATGATTATCTGCAAAAATATCCGGAAGATAGCTTGAATGAAGAGGCATTCTTTAAAACTGTAACCGATTTGGAAACTTATACCAATGGCTTTTATGGCATGTTTGGAGCCTCGTATGACGATTTATTTTCTGATAATATCGGTCATGGAACAGGTGATTATACATTTAGTCAAAAATTAAAAGGACGTATTGATGAGACTAAAATAGGATCATTTGGATGGAAAAAGGATGGCGTATGGGAAAATATTCATGATATCAATTTTATGTTAGTCAATGCTCATAAAGTGGAGGGTGACGAAAATGAAAAGAAACATTATATAGGTTTGGCCCGTTTATGTCGTGCGTTGCAATATTATGGCTTAATTAAGAATTATGGGTCTGCTCCTTGGTATTCTGCTCCAATTGCGACAGATGATGAAGAAGCATTATACAAAACTCAGGATTCACGTTCGTTGGTCGTTGACTCGGTGATGGCTGATTTGCAATATGCTTGCGATTATATGCAGGATGGAAGCAGCCGTACACGGGTTACTCGTTACGCTGCTTTAGGATATATGGCACGCATAGCCTTACATGAAGGTACTTTTCGTAAATATCATGAAGAGATAAGTGAACTGGCCGGTACTGCCAATTCATTCTTGGAAAAAGCTGTTTGGGCTACTGATGAAATAATGAGTTCCGGACAATTTGAAATCACAGGAAAAGGGGCAGCTGCCTATCGTGATTTATTCACTAATCCTGATCTGAGCAAAAATAAAGAAATGATTTTATTCTCTGATTATGATAAAGATTTAAATCGTAAGAACAACACTTCAACAGTATTAAACTGGCAATGGAATTTGAGTCGTAGCCTGGCCGATAGTTATTTAAAATCGGATGGAACTCCTATCACAGAGGCAGATCGTACCAAGACTTTTGTAGACATGTTTACTGACCGTGACCCCCGTATGGCTGAGACAATTATGTATCCTGGATTTATTAACGAAGGAGACAATAGTACGCTGCCCACTAAAATTGTATTGGATTACGGTGGCTTGGGGCAAATCAAATTTTTGCCACGTACAGACGCAACTTATGGTGGGTGGGGTGAAAATATAACCGACCTTCCTATCATCCGTTATGCCGAAATTCTATTAATAAATGCGGAGGCAAAAGCAGAACTCGGCATATTGACCCAAAACGATCTGAACGCAACAGTTAATTTACTCCGCAGTCGTGTGGAAATGCCCGAAATGACTATAAATGTTCCGATAGATCCGGCTTTGGAAGCATTATATCCAAGCGTAAGTGGGGCATTGAAAAACGTCATACTTGAAATACGTCGCGAACGTCGGGTGGAATTGGCATGTGAAGGTTTCCGTTACGATGATACAATGCGCTGGGCTGCCGGCAGCATCTATGAAAGACCATTCGAAGGTGTTTATCTCCCGGGGTTCGGTGTATATGATTGTACCGGTGACGGTGTGCCTGATGTGGCATTGTTCAAATCTCCCAATGATAAAATGGGATATACTGATGAAGAATTGAAAGAACTTTCTGTATATTACACAGAAGATGAAAACGGTGCTCCAAAACAGATTTATTTAAGTGAAGGTGATAAGGGAAATATTCGCTTCTATTCTGATACAGATGAGGATGCCAATAAATTTATTGCACCTAAATATTATTATTATCCACTGTCAAAAGATGAATTGGTCTTAAATCCCAATTTGAAGCAACCGATTGGATGGTAATAGTATAATGGAAGATATTGTAATATGTGAATCGTTACGTTTTCAAGATAACTGATTTTAGTCAAACCTCTGATAGCTCCATTAATTGGCAAGGCTGTCAGAGGTTAATTTTATCATGGTGTATTAAACAACGTAATAACTTGAGGGTCTTACCGGTGCAAAGTTACGCATTTTTAGAAGTTTGGGTGTTGACTTCTTGTTTATTCTGCGTTAGAAAGCAATTCTGTATGATAAAGATGCAGAAATTTGCGTGGGAAGCGGTGAAATATCCCCTGCCGACAATGTGTCAACAGCGATTTAACGGGAACAGTCCGGTTGATCGTGAAGTAGCGGGCCATTTGTCACTCTTGAGGGTTTAACATATCATATCACTGGTCGAGGAAAGAGTAAGGCGTTTCTTAGGGCCGGCCAAGTCCTTTTGAACGGAAGATTATTACAGTCTACTGCAATGGACTGTACAGTCCGTTACCGTGGACTGTACGGTCTACCGTAACGGACTATACGGTCCACTGTGGAAGACTGTAGTAATTCGACTTATAGACAGGCATAATCGAAAGGACGGAAACGTTTAGACCGGCTAGTGAAACGACTTAGGGAGTTCAAAACGGGATCAAAACAAACCTTATGGGATCACGGATGGGAAAACCTGTGATGCTTACTGCTTCTATGAAGCCTTTGGATTCAAAGTGCACATCATAGGATAATGCAGAGGGCATCCGTTGGCTCAGTTGTAATTCTTGGGGGATTAATATTTGTTAATTTCCCTTTATGCATA
>ENA-ORUL01001468-ORUL01001468.1-human-gut-metagenome-genome-assembly--contig:-NODE-1468-length-16289-cov-6.295861_pt1 | contig 16289 bp, 10 predicted proteins | sample MGYA00242084_ERZ509219 | MGnify/ENA primary metagenome ERZ509219 (study PRJEB26280, sample SAMEA2338792) | human gut metagenome | biome: human gut; feature: human-associated habitat; material: faeces...
GCCGCCTCCTTGGCTTCCTCTGTGGTCTGGGCCTGGGTTGGCGCCTCGGTGGCTGCTGCCGTTGTCTGGGAGTCCCCGCTGCTGCACCCTGCCAGGGCAGAACCTGCCATTGCTGCGCACATCATTACCGCCAACAGCTTCTTAGTACTTTTTTTCATAAGTTACCTCCTTTTGCAAAATGTTTTGTTGTTTTTGCTGTAATCAAATCTTATCACGCTTTTCTTTTTAACACATGTGCACAATGTAATCATTTTCATATGACATTTGTCATATTTTTCATCATCACTTTTGCCCTTTCCCGTTCAGCCGCCGCAAATTTTCATCGTTTTGCACAACTGCCCGCCGCGGGATACTCATTGCACAGCAGACGGAAGGGCGGCTCATCCTCCTCTATAACCGGAAAACGGCCTGCCGGCAGATAGAACCGGTTGTCCCGGTTATCGTCATTACACATGGATACCTCGCCCAACAGAACCGACCCTGTGCCCGGCTCCAAATGGAAGTCGTGATACAGATAAGGCTGGATGGTAATGCTCTCTCCGGGACACAGCCGTATCTGCGTTCCCGCGGGAACCGTGTACTCCCGCCCGTCACTGTGTATCCGCACATCTGTGTCAGCCAGCTCCTCCTCCCTGCCGGCATTATATACGCCTATGAGCACATTTCCTCCTCCCCTGTTGATGATATCCTCCATCTTATTCCAGTGGAAATGCATGGCCGCAGACTGTCCTTCCTTCATGTACAGCAGCTTTTCCGCATAGGGTTTCGTGTACTTATCCATGGACACATTGCCGTTTCTCAGGGTGATGAGGGAGAATCCCACCTTGTCAAAATCCCCCATCCCAAAATCCGTGATATCCCATCCCAGCATGTTGTCCCTGACCTCATCGTATTCATGGCCCTTTTCGTTCCATTCTTCCGGTGTAAAATAACAGAACGGGGGCAGTTTAAAGGAGCATCTGTCAATCATCTTTTCCATGTCCCTCAATGCCCTGTTGATTTCTGAACGTTTCATGGCTTTTCCTCCTTTGCCAACTTACTCCAGATGGGAGAACACCCTGATTGTGTGGAGCACATCCTCCTTCATGGCCTGGACCGCCCACTGGGTTACATCGTGGAAAAATACATATTCTTCGGCTGCCCTGCATTTTTCCTTTACATACATGCCGCCCGCCTTGGCAAGGTACGTGTAGTAATTAATTTTCCTGACCCCGTTGGCAATGCATTTCTTAAAATCCTCATCGCTGACCCCGGATCCGCCGTGCATCACGATGGGAATGCCGATGCTTTCCCGTATCCTGCGTATCCTGTCAAAATCCAGCTTTGGCGTGGTCAGATACAGCCCGTGCACGGTGCCAAATGAGCAGGCCAGGGCGTCTATCCCGGTAAGCCCGGTGAAAGCCCGTGCCTGTTCCGGGTCCGTATAGCAGCTCTCCACAGCCTCCCCTTCTTCGCCTTCTCCCACGCTTGAGAATTCCTGCCTTCCCATGGCTCCGATCTCTGCCTCCACGGAAGCGCCCCAGTCTCCGGCCATTTCCACCGCAATCCTTGTGTTTGCCGCATTTTCCTCAAAGGGCAGAACGGAGCCGTCATACATCACTGAGGTGAAGCCCATTTCCAGGGCTTCCCTGAGGATTTCCAGTTTATCGCCGTGGTCCAGATGGACGCATACAGGCACAGAAGATTTCTCTGCCATCATCACCATCACCGGCCCGATGACCTTAAGAGGGATAATGGACTCATGGACCGGCGCAAACTGCAGGATAACCGGCTGTCCCAGCTCCTCAGCCGCCCCTAATACGGCCTGAATCCCCTCCAGAGATGTGATGTTGAAGGCGCCGACTGCTATTTTTTTTGCATCTGCCAGGTCTAAAACCGCTTTCATTGAAACTAACATGTTATATATTCTCCTTTCTTCCGGCCTGGGCCGGGACATACATGGTTCTTCTGCCTCTTACGGAGGAAGCCGCGTTTTCCCTATATGGCATTCCTTTGTTCGGCCGCAAAAATCGTTTTTTCTATGTCACGGATGGATGATGTTCTGCCTCTCCCATCCTGCTTCCATCTTCTGCCTCAGCTCCTCAAAGGACAGCAGGCCGCCCAGGGCATCGTAGGCCGTGACGCAGGATGCACCCGTGGCAGCTGCCAGACGGACGCATTCAAGGGGCCCGCAGCCGTCCAGCATGGCCTTTATGAAGGCGGCTATGCTGGTATCCCCTGCCCCTGTTCCTGACAGGATGCAGTCCGGCACATAGCTGTCCTCGAAATGGCTGATATCATTCCATCCTGTAAATCCCGGCAGGAATTCCCTCCATACCGGCTCAGGCGCGGTCTTCAGATACATGCCGGCTGCCCCGCATTTCAGGAGAACGCATCTGGTCCCCATGGACAGCGCTCTGGCAGCCAAAGGCTTAACGTCCTCCTCCAGGGATAATATGCCTGTGACATCCTCGCCACCTGCCTTCTCCTGCCATTTGCAGTACAGAGGACGGTCCAGCATGTATCCCAGCTCCTCAATGCTTGGCACGAAGAAATCCACATAGGGCAGCACCCGCTCCAGTATCCTTGTCCAGTCCATGCCTGCTGCTTCGGAATCCGGATCCACCGCCACCAGGTCCAGGGACGTGGTAAGCCCCATGGATTTTACCTTCTTAAAAAGCCTTACCAGCTCCTCCCCCTCATTCAGATAAAACATTCGCATAATGGGAGGATAACCAAAATGAAAATGTGATGCCTCCCCCACTTTTTCAAAGTCCACGTCCCCGCAGCCAAAGGTGTCATTGCAGCCCGGATCGTGAAGGAAAAAACGGTCCAGTCCCTTGGGCGCCAGCACAATGGTATAGGACGTATTCTCACCAGGAACCTGGCTGATGCAGGTCTCACAGCCATGTGCGCTTATCATGTCCTTTAGTGCATTCCCAAAATAATCGTCCCCTATTTTGGCCATCAGAACCACGTCCGCTCCCAGACGTTTAAGACCCAGGCCTGTGTTGGAAACAGCTCCTCCTGTACACATCATGGCCTTTCCCACCTTAAGCAGCTTTCCAGGCTGAAACAGTTCAGAGAGCTTCTGCTTCCCGCTGTTTTGGAAAACCGGCGTAATATCCAGGGAAATATGCCCGGCCACTGCTATCTTTTTATTTCCTTCTTCCATCTTACCTCCCCCTTCCGCATCCAATCATAGCAGTTTTCATGGACAAATCCAATGCTTTATGTGCAATTATTACATAGGTAATATTTAATATGACATTTGTCATGTGCATATTGCACAACACAAAAAACAAACGTAATAAATCACCCAAAACGCAAAAAAAGCCCTGAGGGGCCGTGAATTTCACGGCGCCCCCAGGGCTTTAAGGTTATTTATTTAACCCGTACATGCAGATTCTATTGGCACTACGGATTCTATTGGCACTACGGATTCTATTGGTACTTGCGGATTCTATCGTTCAATTACACTGCTTACGCGATTGCCGCCGCTGTCTGTCCCCGGTCCCCTGACCACTCTATGGCGTCATAGGCCTGGGCAATGTTCAGCATATGATCGCCGATTCGCTCGTAGTCAGTCAGCATTTCCGAATACAGGATGGAGGACTCCACATTGCAGTTGCCCTCCCGCATGCGGTCAATCTGGTTCTGCCGGAACTTGCGGGTGATATCGTCAATCCTCTGTTCAATCTCTGCCACCTCCGCCAGAGGAGACTGGGCGTCCCCGGCAGCTGCCGCCTTTAAAAGCTCCATGCCTTCCCGGCAGGTTTCCTCCATGACAGCAAATTCCTTCCTGGCGTAATTGGAAAACTGAAGTCCTTTTGCCTCTATGGTTTCGGCATACTCCGCCAGGTTCATGGCATGGTCACCGATTCTCTCAATATTTCCAAGAATGGTATACATCCGGTTCAGGGTATCAATATCCTTGGGCGTCTGGTCCAGCACAAGTATCTTGGAAATCTTCTGGGACAGCCTCATATTGCTTAAATCAATTTCCTCTTCCCGGTCCGCGATGGCCTGGATTCCCTCTGCGGCGCCCTCCTCCACGGCCTTGAAGCTCTGGGATACATTCTCTGCCGCAGTTGCCAGCATCCCCTTAATCTCATCATGAATCTGGTTGATCGCAATGGTGGAGATACCAAGGTGGTGCTTGGAGGCCATAAGACCCTCAAACCACTGGTCCGCATCCTTTACAGGAACTGCCTTATCCGGAAGAATGGCAATGGCAATCTTCTCCAGAAGGGCGCCAAAGGGCAGAAGAATCAGGGTGGTGCTGATATTGAAAATGGTATGGACATTGGCAATCTGAGCCACCGGATTATCCGGAGTCAGGCTTACCACAAAGTCCGTAAAAGGAGTCAGGATGCACAGGGTCACAAACAGGGCCGTACCAATCACATTGAACATCAGATGAATCAGGGTGGTGCGCTTTGCATTGCGGCTGGTTCCCACAGAAGCCAGAAGCGCTGTAATACAGGTACCGATATTCTGGCCGAACAGCACGAACACGGCACTGTGAAGGTTGATGACGCCGCCCATAGCCAGAGCCTGAAGGATACCCACAGACGCAGACGAGGACTGGATAATGGCTGTGAATACCGCTCCTACCAGGATTCCCAGAAGGGGATTGGAAAATTTGGTCACCATATGGATGAAGGTTTCGGAATCCCGCAGCGGAACCATGGCATCGCTCATCATGCCCATGCCGATGAACAGAACGCCGATACCGGCAATAATGCCTCCCACATGCTGTACCTTTTTATTTTTCGCGAAAATCAGGGACATAACGCCCACAAAGGCGATGAGCGGAGCCAATGCTCCTATGTCCAGGGCAATCAGCTGTCCCGTAATGGTGGTACCTACATTGGCACCCATAATAATCCATACAGCCTGCTTAAGTGTCATAAGACCCGAGTTGACAAATCCAACCGTCATAACGGTTGTGGCTGAAGACGACTGAATCAGGGCTGTGATTCCTGCCCCCACCAGCACTCCCAGAAAACGGTTTGCCGTAAGGCGCTCCAGAATCTGCTTCATACGGTTTCCAGCCACAGCTTCCAGATTGGTACTCATCATCTGCATGCCGTACATGAACAGGGCCAGGCCGCCCAGCAGGCTTAAAACCAATTCTACTCCCATGTGTTTTCTCCTTTTGTCCGAGGAAATTAACTGCTGCTATATTATCATTTTACGGATAACCCTGTGTGTTCCGGAATGATTCCGGGTAAAAATGGGCAAAAATATGGCATAGCCCGCCATCCCAAACAAACGATCGCAGGTTATGCCTCCTTTATCATATTCTTGCGGCATCCGTCACACAGGGCGTTTCCCATGATATCTATAGCCTCTTTTCCTGATTATTTACCATTTCTTTACGACTTCTTTACACATACTCATTATACGGGATATTTCATATGTCGTCAATATCGTTTCCCGCCAGTAATGTAAAGTCTATGTAAATTATGTGTAAAATTTCTTCCGGAAATACATATATTTACAAATCTCCCCGCAGCAGAGCCGCACCATTATCCAATTATTGAGTATATTGATTTTTCCTATTATTATACATCCTCGTGTTCCCGGCCATAGACCTCAATCTGCGTCAGGGCAGGGAAGGGGGAAGGATCGTCTGCCTTTATGAGCTGCCCGAAGGTAAGCCATGTGATACCCTTGCGCTCCAGGCTGATGATATGAGGTTCAACGCTCTTTTCAAGCTCCACGGTCTCAGAGGTTCCGTCGGAAAAGGTAAATGTCACCTTCTCCCACCAGTTGTCATGAGGAAAATCAGCCCTTGTATAGAGGACAATCTGGTCAAAATCCACGGGGCGGCCAAACTCCAGCGTCATTTGGGCATCGTCCTGCATATTGATTCCCCATGACTCATATGGCCACTTTCCATGGGACAGATTTGCCGTCACACCGTCAATGGCGTTGCGGGCCGCAAACACAGCCTCTCCCCTGGTTTCCACATTGGCGTGGGCGTGGGGATAACATTCCTGGCCCCTGTGCTGGTCCATAACGTTCTTGGCCAGATTCCGGTATGATTTAATTTCATAATCCCTGGCATACCGCATGGTCAGATAGTGGCGCTCTCCTGTAAATGACTTGGGGTTATAGGATGTCTTACCCTCTGCAAAGGGAACCTCATAAACCAGCTCATTCCCCGCCCCATAGATAAAGGCTTCATCCATGGTATCATCCACACGCATGATATAGAAACGGTTCTTTTCCGGAAGAGAAAATATAATCCTGTCTCCCTCCTCATACTCACCCTTCCATGCCAGTACGGCCTGTTCCCTGCCTGCGGCCTCTGCCTTTACCGCATCGTTTTTATCCTTCACTGTAATCTGCATTCCCATATATTTACACACTCCTCTTTCCAGCAATTTCTTTTAGGTTCTTTCATTCTACCATGGAGTCCCAGGGAATACCATATACAAAAAAGGCGAAATTTTATAATATTTTAAGCATTAGCGAATATTCTAATATTTACAAAACCTTCACTTTTTATTCATCAGAACCTGCTATTGCTGATGGTATAATGGAAAAAATAATGAATGAAGGGGATGATTGGATGAATTGGAATGAAACATTGAGAAACAACGTAACCCGCGCCCAGGAACTGAAAACCTATATGAGGCTTACCAGCCAGGAGGAAGAACACATGACCCGAATCCTGGAACAGTTTCCCATGACAGTCACAAGATACTATCTGTCTCTTATTGACTGGAACAATCCGGAACAGGATCCTGTGTTCAGGATGTCTATACCCTCCATTCGTGAAACCGACCTGTCGGGGGATTTTGATACCAGCGGGGAGGCAGATAACACAGTGCTGCCCGGCCTGCAGCACAAGTACAGGCAGACGGCACTCATCCTGTCCACCCACCGGTGCGCCATGTATTGCAGGCATTGCTTCCGCAAGCGGCTGGTGGGAATCTCCGGCGGCGAGACAGCCGGAAATGTGGACCAGATGGCTGCCTACATCGCCTCCCACCCTGAAATAACCAATGTGCTCATATCCGGCGGGGATTCCTTTTTGAACAGCAATCAAATCATACGCCGGTATCTGGAGGCATTCAGCTCCATTAAACATCTGGATCTAATCCGTTTCGGCACCCGCACCCCGGTGGTGCTGCCTATGCGGATTTATGATGACCCGGAACTTCTGGATATTCTGGCCCGCTATACAAAAATCAAACAAATCTATGTGGTGACCCAGTTCAACCATTCAAACGAACTGACTCCGCAAGCAGTAAAAGCGATCCGGTGCCTGATGGACGCCGGTGTCATTGTAAAGAACCAGACCGTTCTGTTAAAAGGAATCAACGATGACGCAGGGAGTCTCGGAACCCTGCTAAAGAATCTGACAAGATACGGTGTCATTCCCTATTACATTTTCCAGTGCCGTCCCGTATCCGGGGTAAAGAGTCAGTTCCAGATTCCTTTGACAGAGGGCTGCCGCATTGTGGAAGAGGCAAAAAACATGCAGAACGGCCAGGGCAAATGCATCCGCTACGCCATGTCCCACGTCACCGGCAAAATCGAAATCCTGGGCCAAATGCCCGACAAAAACATGCTTTTTAAATATCATCAGGCAAAATATGAAAAAGACCAGGGCCGTATATTCAGCGAGAAATTGGCACCTGGACAGGCGTGGCTGCAGGGGTGATATCAGACTTTGCCGCAGACTGTTTCCCGGCCCATACAGGACTTTGCCGCAGGCAAATGTTAAGCCGCGGGACATACCCTAACATGGGCATGTCCTGCGGCCTTTTTGTGCCGTAGGCGGCTGTATATGTAATTACATCAGTGACAGATACAGATTCTTGATATCCTCAAAGGACGGATCCTTTGGATTGCCCGGGCGGCAGGCATCATCCATGGCGGACTGTGACAGGAAGTCCACATCCTCAGGCTTAAGGATTTCCTTTAAGTCAGCAGGGATTCCCACGTCAGCGGACAGTTTCTTTACCGCGTCCACTGCTGCTTTGCGGTATTCCTCCTGTGTCATATTCTCAACACCCTCCACGCCCATGGCAATGGCAATGTCTTTAAATTTGGTTCCTGTACATGGCGCATTATATTCCATGACGGTTGGAAGGATGATGGCATTGGCAACGCCGTGGGGGGTATCATATAAAGCGCCCAGACCATGAGCCATGGAGTGCACAATGCCCAGACCACAGTTGGAGAATCCCATTCCGGTCAGATACTGGCCCAAAGCCATGCCTTCCCTGCCCTCAGGCTTGTTCTCCACCGCATCCCTCAGGCTGCGGGCGATTACTTCAATGGCTTTTAAGTTAAACATGTCGGTCATCTCCCAGGCACCCTTTGTGGTATAGCCCTCGATTGCATGGGTCAGGGCATCCATACCGGTAGCTGCTGTCAGTCCCTTGGGCATGGAAGACATCATCTCCGGATCAACCACTGCCACTACCGGGATATCATGGGTATCCACGCATACGAATTTACGCTTTTTCTCCACATCCGTGATCACGTAGTTAATGGTAACTTCCGCCGCGGTGCCTGCTGTGGTGGGAACTGCAATAATCGGCACACACGGATTCTTGGTCGGAGCAACGCCTTCCAGACTTCTCACATCCTCGAATTCAGGGTTGGTGATGATAACGCCGATTGCCTTTGAGGTATCCATGGAGGAACCGCCGCCAATGGCAATGATATAGTCGGCTCCGGATGCCTTGAAAGCCGCAACGCCGGTCTGTACGTTCTCGATGGTCGGGTTAGGTTTGATATTGGAATAAATCTCGTAGGCCAGTCCTGCATCCTCCAGTACCTTTGTCACCTTGCAGGTTACATTGAACTTAATCAGGTCAGGGTCGGAACATACAAAAGCCTTCTTAAATCCCCTTGCCTTTGCCTCATTTGCAATCTCCTGGATTGCACCTGCGCCGTGATAGGATGTCTCGTTTAATACGATTCTGTTTGCCATGATTTTCTTCTCCTTTACATTGACAGTACGCCGCCGGACCCGTCTTAAGTGTCCGTGGATTTACCTGGTTGCTTTTGTTAATATTATAACAAGTCCTGTTTTAAAATAAAAGTGACAAACATCCCTGTCTGTCACTTTCCTTTAAGTTTTGTGCAGTTTCACCATTTAGGATTATGCATAATCACCATTTTCTGTCTCTGCTGCGGCTGGGGATATCCGGGACTTTCCGGGGCTTAAAGCAGTTTCAATTTTCCGAACACCTCTGCCAGCTTTGGCGGCATGGCTTCCACCAGCTTATCCGACATTTCCCGGGGCGTATCCTTCATGCCTCCCAGAACCCACTTCACCGTCATGTATACAGAGCCCTGGCAGTACATCTCCAAAAGGAACTGAAGCTCCTGGCCCAAAGGCTGGCTGGTCTTTTTTGCAATCAGGTCCGTATAAAACTGGAGAATCAGTTCAAAGTCATGTTCCTTTAATGAATTCCTGTCATCGGAGCGGAAGGCTTCTGTGAAAAACACCTTTTCATTGAGAATGAACTCAAACTTCCGGGTCAGGCTCTCCCCCACCGTATGTCCCATGCCAATCTGCTCAAAGGACTGAAGCACCAGCTTGTCAAAATACCAGTTTATCAGATCGTATTTGTCCAGAAAATTCCGGTAAAAGGTCTGCCGGGTCACGCCGCAGCCCTCCACAATGTTTTTGACCGTAATCTTATCCACGGGCGCTGTCTTCATGCACTCCTTAACGGATTCAGCCAGCTTGTATTTTGTTTTCTCCTGCTTTCCTGTAACGGCCATGGTATTCCTCCTGCGGCAGGTACTGCACGGAAACGCTCCGGTACCTGTGTATTTTGTAACATATCCCTGCGCCACAACAGGCAGTGCAGCCCTGGTTGCGCTGCACTGCCCGCTGCTTCTATGGACAGTATATCAAATTTTAAGACAGGCTTCTACCTGTTTTTGAAAATGCTTACCATTGCCTTCCACATCTGTACCAGCACATTCCACATCCGCCTTAAGGGGCTTTCCTTGGCCTTTGCCACCTCTGCATCCGCGGTCTTGGCCGTGTCGTCGTCCACGCTGATCTCATCGGTGCGCATGACAATCTGCAGTGTCTTGGGCGGTTTGTTCCGGTCCGAGGTAAAGGATACCTTGTCTGCGGACGGATCCATAAACAGGAAACGGTTATCTGTATCAAACTTATCCAGCTCATTGTCAATGGTATCTTTCATGGTACGTCCGGCCTGGCGCATCACCGTGGTGCTGTCCAGGATGTTCAGGCTTTTATCCAGAAGTTCCATACTGCCGCGCAGGCTGTCCCTGGCAGCCGCGTCAAAATCATCGCTGCTGTCTTTTAACGTGTTCTGGATGATAGTCAGGGTGCTGATTCCATTGTTGAGGGCATCTGTGGTACGCCGTACCAGCTCCTGGGAGTCATCCAGGGCAGTCTGGAGATCCGGATAATATACATCCAAAGAATCATTGAGGGCCTTTAAATCCTCAATCAGATAATCCGTATTGTCAACTATCTCGGCGCTGTATTTCGCAGAATCAGACGTGTCATCCATCAGGTTCGCCATCTTGTCTGTCAGGGATTTGCTCTGAGCAGATAAATCCTGAAGGACTGCCACCTTTTCATATAAGGATTGTTCAATGGCTTTCGCTGCTTGTGCGGCGGCCTGCTGGTCCATACTGCTTACCAGAGGGATGTTTTTCTTCTCTATGGATGCGGTGGCCGCCATGCGGCCTGTGCTTCCCGTATTTATGGCAGAGCTAATAGCAGTGCCTGTATCCGGGGTGTTACTGCCTGAGTTACTGCCGGCGTTTCCGCTGGGATCTCCGCTTTCAGCTGCGCTTCCGCTGCTGCTCCCGGCTATGCTTCCGTTGGTGCTTTCGCCCCCGGTTGTATTTCCGCTTCCGCTCCCGTTTGTGCTTCCGTCCGTACTTCCGCCTCCGGTTGTATTTCCGCTTCCGCTCCCGCTTGTGCTTCCGTCCGTACTTCCGCCTCCGGTTGTATTTCCGCTCCCAGCTCCAGTTCCGCTTCCGTCCGTACTTCCGCCTCCGGTTGTATTTCCGCTTCCGCTCCCGGTTGTGCTTCCGTCCGTACTTCCGCCTCCGGTTGTATTTCCGCTCCCGGTTCCAGTTCCGCTTCCGTCCGTACTTCCGCCTCCGGTTGTATTTCCGCTTCCGGCTCCAGTTCCGCTTCCGTCCGTGCTTGTGCCTCCGTCCGTATTTCCGCTCCCGCTCCCAGTTCCGCTGGTGCTTCCGTTTCCGTCTGTGCTTCCGCTTCCTCCGGCACTTCCATCCGGGTTATCTTTCCCCTCCGTACTGCCGCCGGAATTTCCGCTTTCCTGGTCATTCCCCTGATTATTATTCTGGGAGTTTTCCTGGCTGCTGCCTCCGCCGGATGACGAATGGCTCCCGCCATTTGATGTCCCGTAATCCACATCCTCCATGTCTTCCAGTTCTTCCTCATCCAGCTCCTCGTCATAGAGCCGTCTGGCCTTGGTACTGGAACTCTTATACAGACTGAGATACGTCAACAGTGTGTCCTGGGATGCCTGAAGCTGGGTATCCAGCGCTATGATGGATTCCATGGTCTTCTGGAGTTCCGGCAAATCGCTGCTGATACCGCCTGCGCTGTTTTCTATGTTCTTAAGTCTGGTCTGCAGCTTTCTCAAAGGGTCCTGCATATCTCCCAGCGTGTTGACAATGTCATTCATGCTGCTGTGAACCACCTCGGCACAGTCCTTGGCCGTCTGCAAATGTGGAATCATGGTGTCCATCTGCTGTGACACCGATGTAAGCGCTGCCAGCGTCTGGTCATTTCCGGCCAGTATGCTGTCCTTGGAATTACTCCACTTCTGTCTGGCGCTCTCCGCTGAGTCCATACCCTGGCGGACCTGGTTCACACCCTGCCGCATGTTCTCCACAGACTTTGCCATCTGCTCCAGGCTGTCGTAAAGCTCATCCCCTGCATCCTGCCATGTATCCTTGGCTTCCTTCAGGTCCTTGATATGTTCCAGATCCTCCACCGTACCCGGTACCATGGCCATGATCACGCCAATGGTCTCAAAGCTGTCCGTGCCGATGCGCACCGTGTAATCCCCGTCCTCCCCGGGGAGGGCGGTAAATACCACCGCTGTGGTTTCACCCAGGTTCTGGGTCTGGGACCCCTCAGCCTCCACGCTGTAGCACTTGCTCATATCCACGGGCACAGCCACCATAAGCATCATGTTGTTGCGGTAATACTCCCCGGCATTGTCATTGGGCTCTGCCTTCACATTGATCTCAATCAGCCCCGAAGCTCCTGCCAGCTTATCGCCGTCCATGGGTACACCGTTCAGCTTGTAGGATACGTCAAAGTCCCAGGGCAGTACCATCATGCCTTTATCCACAGCGCATTTATAATAAAATCTTCCCCTCTGGTCCTCCGGAAGCTGCCACGTCACCATTCCGTCCCCCAGCACAGGTTCGATGCTGTTAGACATGTTAATCACATTTTCATAGGTTCCGTAATCCGTAAATTCCGTCTGTCCGTTGAGGCCCACCCCCTTTACCACATTAATCTTATCCACCCTGCCGTAATAGTCCAGGTTCACATACATGGTTTCATCCACGTCCACAGAAGGCTGTGCTCCGTATACAGGCGCGGTGCCAGTGCCGGTGCAAAGCATGACAAAGACCATTCCCGCTGCCATGATTCTCTTATATTTCATTTTCATCGCTTTCCACCTCCGCTGGTTCTAAATCAGTCCGTTTCAATGCGGACGCCTTGTTGACAATGGTACCTATTCCTGCCTTTATCAGGGCTTTGCGCTTTTCATGGCGCCGTTTCAGATACTTCTGCAGGCGGTCCCATTCATTGCTGGTAATAATACGGTCAAAGAGCACCAGAAGGGCCGGCAGCACAGTCAGCACCAGAATCACGCTGAACAGCGCCCCCCGTCCAATCAAATGGCCCAGGTCCCCTATAGCCGCTGTGGTCGATATGAAATGAATGATATATCCAGCCAATATGATAATGGTTCCCGAAGTAAAAATAGAGGGACAGGACAGCATCAGTGCCTGAATACACGCTTCCCTCTTCTCCAGGGACTTTCTGCAGGACACATAATTGTTGGTGAGCAGAATGGAATAATCCACCGTGGCTCCCAGCTGGATGCTGCTCACTATGATGTACCCCATAAACACCATGGTATCCCCTGCCAGGTAAGGCATGGCCATATTGAGGAAAATCGCAGCCTCAATGGGCACCATGACAATCATAGGTATGGCAAAGGACCGGAAGCTGAACATGACCACCAGGAACACGCCCAGCATGGATAACAAGTTAACCCTGGAATTATCCGCCGTAATCGTAGTCTTGATATCCTGTGTGGAAGGTGTTTCCCCCACCAGATAGGAATTCTCCGGATAATACCGCTCCAGAATATCCCGTATTTCATCCGCGCCCTTAAATGCCTGGTCGCTCTCTGTCTTGGTCCGTATGTAAATAAGCATCCTGCAGTAATCCTTTGTGTGGAGCTCACTGGTAACGGAATATGGCAGGAACTCCTCGGGTATTCCCTCCGGAAGGGTATTGGACATGGACGTCACACTTTTCACATAGGGAAGATCCTCTATCTCATCTGACATCTCTTTCTCCGTTACAGCCGAAGTATTGGGATACATGGCCAGCATCATATTGCTTCTTCCAAATTCCCGGGAAATTACCTGGTCGTCCGCATAGACCTGGGTTCCCTCACTGGCTCCCACCGCGCTGTTGCCATACAGGAAATCATTCATTCCCTGGGCCACATAAGCGGGCGGCGCCAGAATCAGCATAATGATAAGGGAGGCGTAGCGCACCCTGTAGACCCATTCGCTGAATTTCCGGAAGGAGGGCAGGAAGGGACGGTGCCTGGTCTTATCATTCCACCTGGAAAATTTGAGAATCATAGCCGGCATGAAGAACAGCACAGTTATAAGGCTGAACACAATTCCCTTTGCCAGCACCAGTCCCATATCAAATCCAATGGTAAACTTCATGGATACCAATGCCAAAAAGCCCACCACCGTGGTCAGGCTGCTGGCAAATATGGAGTTGATAGCAGCGTCAATGGCATTGATCATGGCCTGTTCTTCCGAGAGCCCCTTCTGCTTTTCCCTGGAAAATGCATCCAGCAGGAAAATAGAGTAGTCCATGGAGGTGGCCAGCTGCAGCACCATAGCCACATTATTGGTGAGGAACGAGACTGTCCCGATAAAAATATTGGTGCCCCGGTTCAGCAAAATAGCCACACCCATAACCAGCAGAAAAAGGAATGGTTCCGACCAGGCGGTGGTACTGATGCACAGCACTGCAAATATCATAATGACGGCAACCGTAAGAATGAGGTTCATCTCGCTCTCCACATTTTCCGTCAGGGATTTGTTCTGTACAGCCATTCCCACATAATATCCCTTATCCCCTGTAATGGCTTTCATCTCGTCAATGGCCTGGGATGTCTTCTTCGCCGTATCCCCCTGGTCAAAGGTGATGTCCATAACAGCACATCCGTCCTTGTAGTAGTCCTCAATATCCTTCTGGCGTATAAAATCCTCGCCTGAATAGATATTTACCGTACTGTCGCACCAGAGAATCTGGTCCACCCCGTCCACTGCTTCCAGCTTATCCTTGTACTGCTTCGCCTCATACAGGCTCACATCCTTAATCATAAGCCGGGCAGTGCCCGGATAACCGAATTCATCCTCCATCAGGTCCAGTCCGATACAGGATCTGGCCGATGCAGGCAGGTACTCCGTCAGGTCATAATTTACATTTACAAAAAGCATCGCTATCAGGGAGAAAACACACCCTGCCACAAATACGCTCTCAATCCAGCCTTTTTTATGTATGATAAACCGGGCCATACGGAAGGAAAACTTATCCCCCTCCTGCGGCTCCCGGCCTTTTACCCTGTGCATTCTGTCCTTGATTCTGCCAAACAGCTTCTGTCCCATACTCCCATGCTCCTTATGCTGCCGCCCATTGCGGCTGTGCCCTGCAGGCCTTATACCCTGTACCGCGCAATTCTGCTGCGGTATTTCTGCTCCGGTATTTCTACTGTGGCGTTTCTGCTCCGGCATTACCGCTGCGATATTTCCGCTCCGGCGTTTCTGCTCCGGCATTACCGCTGCGATATTTCCGCTCCGGCAATTTGCTTCAATATTCCTCCGCAAAATCCTTACGCTCACCGCATCAGAATCACCACAAAATACTGCTTCCCGTCCTTTTCCCTGTGGGCCATCCCCAGGCTGCGGTAATATTCCAGGGAATACTTCCGGTCGGTCTTTGACTGGAAACGTTTATCCAGCTTTTCCTTTATTTTATCAAATGCCTCTGACGCGTCCTCGCAGTCCCTCACGTACAGCTCCAGACAGGAAGCACTTCTTCTGTAGTTGATAACGGAGAGGTAATCGTTAATGGTACCTTCTCCGGGAATCCTGTCATCTGCATAGCCCCCTGCCATGGCTCCCTCCAGCCTGTGGTCCGCCGCCTTGTTGAGGGTCATATCCATCTGAAAGCCCGCGTACCGGTCATAGACACGGTGCATATCACCGTCATATTCATCCTCACGGTCCGGGTATTCCTCAAAGAATAAATCCCTCTTTTCCTCATTCAGCTGGTCAAACAAATCCTGGGCCATAAGGTCGTAGCATCCTGCGTCATAGGCCCCTCCGCCTGTATTTTCCACCCAGCCTGCCGAAACCAGGGCTCCCTGTGCTGAGAACTCGTATTTCCCGTTATCCAGTATCAGCTCTCCCAGGTTCATGCCCCCATCTTCGTGGAAGTAATACCATTCATCTCCCACCTTTTCCCATCCGGTGGCCATGGTCCCGTCTTCCTTCATATAGTAAAAACGGCCGCCGGTATAGAGCCAGCCAATGTATGCCGTACCATCTTTTTTTTTCCAGTACCAGTTCCCGTCAAGATTTACCCAACTGCCATTTGGCTCTGCTGCATATACTGCATTTGCCGGTCCCGCTGCCAGAAAAGCGGCCATCATAATTATAGAAATAGGATATAACCTGCTTCTGCCTTTCATCCTCTCATCTCCTGCTGTCTTTAAAACCTCTGTTTTCGTTTATTGAACTGTTTATTTGTTAATTGACATTTGTTCATTTATTAACTATAATGGATTATACTAACTAATGATGAAAACAACAATGATTAATTTTAATTCTTTTGTTTATTAATCGACATTTTTATAATGTATGTTAATAAAAAAAGTATTAAAATACTGTAAACAAATTTGAACGAACATGGAATAATGTACTCTCGGAATCTTTTTGTACTTGATTTTGCGAGAAGATTTTTTGTC
>ENA-ORUL01001516-ORUL01001516.1-human-gut-metagenome-genome-assembly--contig:-NODE-1516-length-15943-cov-4.684605_pt1 | contig 15943 bp, 10 predicted proteins | sample MGYA00242084_ERZ509219 | MGnify/ENA primary metagenome ERZ509219 (study PRJEB26280, sample SAMEA2338792) | human gut metagenome | biome: human gut; feature: human-associated habitat; material: faeces...
TCCTGTCAAACCGGTATCCCCGTGAGGACCGCCAATCACGAATTTTCCCGTAGGATTTACATGCAGAATCAACTTATCGTCGAAAAGAGCTTTCAAACGTTCGGGAAGTTTGGCTATTACACGGGGAATCAAGATGTTCTTTACATCTTCAAAAATTATCGATAGCATCTTTTCATCAGCAACCATCTGCGCTTCATGAGTTTGCTCTGTCGGTACTATGAATTCATCATGTTGCGTAGAGATCACAATCGTATGAACCCGGACAGGGACATTATCCTCATTATATTCTATCGTCACCTGAGATTTAGAATCGGGACGCAAATAGGTCATCTCTTTTCCCTCCCGACGAATCGCAGCCAGCTCGATCAACAAGAGATGAGAAAGATCTAATGAAAGCGGCATATAATTGTCCGTTTCATTAGAGGCATATCCGAACATCATCCCTTGATCTCCAGCCCCTTGATTCATTTCATCTTCACGTTCTACCCCACGGTTTATATCTGCAGATTGTTCATGTATCGCAGAAAAAACACCGCAAGAGTCTCCGTCAAATTTATATACGCTTTTTGTATATCCGATACGGTTTATTACCCGACGGGCAACATCCATCAGATCGACATAAGCATCAGATTTTACTTCTCCGGCAAGTACTACTTGTCCTGTAGTCACCAATGTTTCGCAAGCTACTTTCGAGTTGGAATCATACGCCAAAAACTCATCAAGCAAAGCATCCGATATCTGATCGGCTACTTTATCGGGGTGTCCTTCAGACACCGATTCCGAGGTGAATAAATAGTTCATCTGTTTTTAATTTTAATTTATGCACAACCGTGCTCCATAAAAATATTTATTAAAAAACGGGGAAGGAAATGAATTAAAGCCGGATTCCGTACAACATGGCAGGTCACGCAGTTTTAGCATTTTTTTGTGTGGTTGCAAGCAGCCAAATCCTTCCACATTTATTTCACGGCAAAGATAATGCATTTCCGGCATATAAAAAAGAGTTCCGGGATTTATTGATCACAGAACTCTTTTTTATATCGGTTACAGTCTTGACAATATCTTATTTACTGCCGGGATATGTACATTTTTGCTGTTCTTCATCGGGCAAGAACGGGAACATTCTCTCTAACGGAGACGATACCATCTTACCGTTTTTATCCATCGAAGAAGCGGATTTAGGGAACAACGTTTGTTCCGGGTCCATCGTAATTTCACAAATCATGACTCCCGGAGAAGCTAATACTTCCGCGATTGTATCTTTTAATACTTTCCCTTCTTCATGTATGCGGACAAAAGGTATTCCGTAAGCTCCGGCAATTTTTGCCATATCGGGACATATCACCCCGCTCTGCGGATTACTTCCCGTATATTTTTTATTAAAAAACGACTTCTGTGTAGTTTTTATCGCCAGATAACCTTCATTTTCCAACACAAATATTTTCACCGGAAGATTAAATGTCAGTAACGTCTGCAATTCCTGAATATTCATCTGAATGGAACCGTCGCCTGTGACGCAGACCACCGGTTTATCGGGATGAGCAACGCAGGCACCGATCGCATAAGGCAGGCCCACACCCATCGTGCCCAAGCCGCCGGAAGTCAGCCAATGGCGAGGCTTACGGAACTTAAGGAATTGGGCGCACCACATCTGATGCTGACCGACGTCGGTCGCCACGATCATATCGTCACCGCCGATTTCCTGCAGCTTCTGAAGAACGTACTGAGGCTTAATCACCGTATCGCTGTTTTCGTAGTGAAGGCAGTCTTTTTCACGCCAGCCGTTGATTCTGTTTTGCCACGCGGCAAGCTTTTCAGGATCGGGGCGCTTGTCGGTGGTTTCGAGCAGATTGAGCATGTCGGCGATGACTTCTTTCACGTCGCCGACAATCGGGATATCGACTTTCACGCGTTTGGAAATCGTGGACGGATCGATATCAATATGAATAATCTTGCGGCCGGGCTGTGCAAAGTTGGACGGCAAGCCGACAACGCGGTCGTCGAATCTGGAACCGATTGCGATCAGAACGTCGCAGTTCTGCATCGCCATGTTAGCTTCGTAGGTTCCGTGCATGCCCACCATGCCGAGGAACTTTTTATCGTCGGATGGCATGGCACCCAACCCCATCAATGTTGAATTGACGGGAATGCCGAGTTCAAAAGCTAAACGCTGGAGCAGTTCGCTCGCATTGGCAGAAACGATGCCTCCGCCGATATGGATCAAAGGACGTTCAGCCGAGAGAATTAATTGCAGTGCCTTTTTGATCTGGCCCAAATGGCCCTTCGTCAAAGGTTTGTAAGAACGAAGTTCCATGTTTTCCGGATATTGATATTCGCAGATCGCTGCGGAAACATCCTTCGGAATGTCGATCAAGACAGGACCGGGGCGGCCGGTTTTAGCAATATAAAAAGCTTTCTTAATCGTCTTGGCTAAGTCTTTTACATCTTTCACCAAGAAATTGTGTTTGACACAAGGACGAGAGATACCGACGATATCCACTTCTTGGAAAGCATCCTGACCGATCGCGAGGGTATTAACCTGACCGGTAAAAATAACCATCGGAATGCTGTCGGCATAGGCGGTCGCGATGCCGGTAACAGCGTTAGTAGCGCCGGGTCCGCTGGTGACCAAGGCTACGCCGACTTTATTAGATGCTCTGGAGTAGGCATCTGCAGCATGAGCTGCACCTTGTTCGTGTCGAACAAGAATGTGTTTGAATTTATCCTGCTTATAGATCGCGTCAAAAATATTCAGCACGCTGCCGCCGGGATAACCAAAAACGTATTCAACGCCTTCTTCGGCAAGCGCGCGTACAAGTATCTCTGACCCGTTCAGACGTTCTGCGGGTTTAGACCCTTCTTGAGATTTCATTAGGAAATATCCTTTCAAAGTCCACGGGAAATTGATTGGAGGCGAACACTCTGCTTGTGACGGAGGCCCGCATGTTCTAATACCGACGCCGGCTCATTCTTGCGGAATGGTTGGGTTCAGTTTTTTTATTCTTCTTGTAGAAGACTCTTCCAATATAGCGCAATAAACGCGGGAACTTTAAATCTCAGAAAGAAATTACTTCTTCTCGATTTCTCGATGAATAATCCGATTAATCTCTGTCGGCGTGACCGGCTTCTGTACGATAAGCGGGAGTTCCATCAGGTTAACCGCTGAATCCGCAAAGTCCAAACCCTCGGTCTCTTCTTCGTACTGAGCCATGATGGCATCACGAGAAGTGGCCGTGCTGATAATCGCCGGAATCTTGCGTCCCAGAACACTGCGGATGCGGAAGATCGATTGGAGACCGGTCAAACGGCTGGGACCTAAGTTAAAGTCAGAGAAAATAATGTCTACCGGCGCCTCCTCAATCAACTGAGCAGCGAGTTCAGCATCAAAGTATTCCGCCCTTCTCACTTTGGCACCCCAGCCTTCTAATAACGTTGCCAGGCTCTCACGAATCAAAGGATCGTCCTCAATTAACAGGACGTTGACATCCTCCAGAGAAAAAATCCGATTCGGCTGTACGGGCGGCTGTACTTCCGTCGTATCTACAGACGTTTCGATTGCCATTTCCAAGCGGAAGATAGAACCTTTTCCTACTTTAGAAATCAGTTTGAGTTCGATATTCAGAAGTTTGCAGATCTTATCGACAATCGAAAGACCTAAGCCGAAACCCTCTCGGGATTTGTGGCCGGCGCCGCCGCGGTAATAAGCCTGAAAAAGTTTAGCTTGATCTTCTTTCGTAATCCCGCAGCCCGAGTCGGAGACAGTAACAACAAGCGTGTTCTTCTTTGTTTTCTTTGCCCTCAGCAGGATACCGCCGTGCTCGGTATAACGTACGGCGTTTCCGATAAGGTTACGAAGCACCCGTTCAAAAAGCAGTCCGTCGGTGACGATCATCAGAGGCTCGGCCCTCACTTCAAAAGTCAACCCCTTGTGTTCGGCCATCGGCGTAAATTCATTCGCCAATTCAGAGAACATTGAACGAATGGAGACTTCGGTAGGCCGAATCTTCATCGTCTTGGAATCCAGCTTCGAAATAATCAGAATCTGATCCACCAGCGTCGCCACCGTATTGCAGGCCTTCGACAAATTATCAATTAAAGGTTTAGCCTGTTGATCGGCCTGCCCCTGAAGAATAGAGATAAAAATGCCCATAGCCTGGAGCGGCTGACGGAGGTCATGGTTAGCAGCCGCAAAGAATCGTGTTCTTGCAGAGATCGCCATTTCGGACGCTTCGCGGATATAGTCGGCCTTCTGCCGCTGGAAAATCAGCTGCTCCATCAAGAACTCTCGTTCAAACGAACGATAGATGCCTTGGAGATAAATCTTATTCAGACGGACGCCGAAGTAGAAAATAATGAGGAAAAGAATAAGCGTCCAGAATAAAGCGATAAACAAGGACGGCTGGTATATCAGGACGAGCTTCAGAATCGTCGGAAGCAGCGTTGCCGGAACGAATATCCAAAGGGCGGGAAGCCAGATGGCGTAAAGCGGAACACTGCCGAATGTCACGCCCACAATCATGGCCAAGAGAATCATCTCGACAATGACGTTGTCCGGAACCATGAAATAAAAGCCTGCAAAACCGATAGAGAGACCCGACACCAAAATCATCTGGAGCGTGCGGTTCTTCCAGTAATGAAAACGCTTGTCCATGGACGGCTCGTTGAAGAAGTCATCCGCAGATTTCATGCTAGCCAGCGTATGCATCACATTAAAAGCCAGCCAGAGCGCCATGACCCAGCCCCCGACATAGCTCCAGCAAGTCAAGGTAAAAATAAGGTACAGCAGCATGCGGATCGCAACGACCGCTGTCGTCCGGTGCTTTAAAACCGACAACTGACGAAGCTGCACCTTGGAAGCTAACCGAGCGCCTGAAAGATGAAGATGGTAATTAGTCGCCTCGGGAGGGTTCGGCTCAAAAATGGTTTTAAGGCGCTTAATAGCAGAAAAAATCATTTCGGCACTCCCGCAACTCTAAAGTTTGGACAGCCTTTCATCGTGAGTTCTGCCATGTTTGACTGAACATTGAGATGTGCCTCAGAGCCGACTACAAGTGTGGCGGTTTTCATTTCGTGCCCGAAAGGCAACCCTGAGATAAACGGGGTTTTAGTGCGCCCTGCGATGAAACTCAAAGCATCTTCCAGCCCGTATCCGAAATCATGTTCGGAGGACTTAATTTTCGAGAAATCCCCCAGGACCACGGCTTTTTGGTTATCGATCACTCCGGCCTGCAGAAGGTGATTCAAATCACGCTCTATTTTGTAAGCCGGTTCAGCGATATCCTCGACAAAAAGAATACCGCCTTCGATTTTCGGGAAGTACTTGGTTCCGAGCATCGAACACAAGACGGTCAAATTCCCGCCCCAAAGCAAACCCGTTGTTTGAAAGTCCGGAAACGGTGTCGGGAAAAAGAATTTGTATTCTTCTGCCGCCAATACTTCAAAGAAAGTTTGAATGGTATAAGGATCGCACTTGAGGTCGCCGAGCACAGAAGCCGTCGGCGCCTGCAGGCTCTTTCCGCCGGTCAGTGCTAAATAAGCCGTAGTGAAAAAAGTGATATCGGAAAAACCGGCAACCCAAGTTCCATTAGATTTGATTTTGTTGAAATCAAGGTTCGGTAGGAGTCGGGAAAAACCGTAACCGCCTCGAGCACACAAAACAAGTTCATTATCGCTGCAAGCCTGCTGAAAATCATTCAACCGAGCGGAGTCGCGGGAACCGCCGAAACGACCGAAGCTGGTGTAAACATCTTCTCCGATGGTTACGTCCCAACCTCTTTCTCTGAAAAGTTCGGCCGCCCTCTCGACGGATTTGAAATGAATGACATTACCGGAAGGGGCGTTAATACCGACTTTATCCATTTGTTTTACCACGGCTCTTTCTTAATTCGACAAAAAAACTTTGGAGTATCCGGAGACAATCTTCCTCCAGTACTCCTGCTGTCACATCAGTGTGATGATTGACTCTTTTCTCGTCAAATAGTTTAAACACACTTTCGGCGGCACCCGCTTTTTGGTCTTTGGCCCCGTAAACCAATCGGGCAAGTCTGGCCCCGATAATTGCTCCGGAGCACATCGGACAAGGCTCAAGCGTCACATAAATCGTGCAGTTATCCAGCCGATAATTTTTAAGATTCTGAGAAGCGTTTTTAAGAGCAATGATTTCAGCGTGTCCGCTCGGGTCATGACCGGCAACCACCAAGTTATGACCTCGGCCTATAATTTTGCCTTCTTTATCGACAACAACGGCGCCAACCGGTACTTCTCCGGCCTGATGAGCCTTTTCTGCCTCGACAAGGGCTTCGCGCATGAAGTATTCATCACGCGAGCGATCGATCCGAGAAAGCCGAACTTCTTCCTCACGGCTCAGGGCTTTATGTTTTCTTTTTTGCCGAATCTCTTCTCGAAAAGCTTCAACTGCAGAAGTTAACTCTGAGAGCGGAAATCGGACGATTTGTTCGATAGAAGAAGCCGATACTTCCAAAAGATTTTGTGCTGTATCGGTTATCCAGTTTCCGGCTTCGGCTAGAAATTTTTTTGCATCTTCTTCGTCCGGATCCAGCGGATCTCGAGCCGTTGCTCTAAACGTATCGACAACTATACGAAGATGGTCGGGAGATTTTGAAAGGGAAGCAAGAGAAGAGCCTCGCCGAATAGACAATTTCACAAATTTCGAAATTAGATCCGACTGCTGAGGCATCTTTCATTAGAAATTTAATTGAGACGGGGCTGTTGCCAATTAATATCGGTGCTTTGGTTTGCCACGCCTTCCTTGAGTTCGGACTCAAGGCCTTCTTCGTCGTTGGTTAATTGACCAAATTTCTTTAATCGGTCCAAAGCATTCAGCATTGTTCTTGCGCCGTGTTCTCCGACGTAAATGTCCATATCGTCGCAGCCGTATTGATTTTCTTCCATGGCTGCCAGCGCAGAAGAAGCTGCCTCATATCTCTTAGTTAACTGTCGGAAATCTTCTTCGAGAAAAACCATCAGTTCCAAGACGGCAATATAAGGCGTCCCGGAAAGCTCCGGATGTTTGACAAAAACCGTAAAGACTTCAGTCAGCATCTCATCAACTTCTTTTCTGGTGCTATAGAGCTCGTCGATATGATTTTCGGCGACTTCCATAAAATCGTCTAAGTTACTGTAGTCTTCCGGCTGAGGCGTATGTCGCTCATACGATTGTATTCTTCCGTTCGCCATCGCATGAACCTTATGGCCTTCTTCTATCATCTTTGCCAGGTCAGGCGTAGTTTTAAATTTCTTTATTTCGATCTTTTTCATGGCCAAAGTATAAACGAGTTACCTGCTTAGCATATTAACGCGCGGACCTCGAAGACGAAGGTAAAGCCGTGCGAATCGAGTAAGTTGGATGCCTTAACGCACTAATATTTCATTCTCAAGGAACTTTCGCGAGAACCTTTTTTCCCCAGAGGAACGTACTCATGTTCCAAAAAGAACAAGAAGTCATTCTAAAAAACACTTGAACTTATTGATAAGTAAATGCAAAAAGCAATGATTAAACTTACGATATAAACTTTCTATTATTTTTCAAAGGGTTACTCGAGATCTGATTTCGGTTTCAATATCCAGCCTTTCAGCTTCACATTCATATGTATAGACCATCGACATCAACAAAGATGAAGAAACGAAAGGGTGTGTAAATTGCAACGCATCTGCCCAAACGCGGTACTTGTTCGCAAGTTCACGCTCTTGAGCTCCGCCTTTACCGCAAAAATGAGCTCCGCGAGAATTGAATAAACCCATGTGTGCCCCTCTACTTATAAACTGAGACCGAATGTTCTCCATTACATTGCGAACAGCTTCATCGGGCCACACTCCGTCCTCCCCAACTGGAGCGTGAGAGAACAGATTTCCAAGCCACTCGTCCGCCACCTCAAGACGGTCGAGGTCTGCACAAGCTCGCCTCACTGCTTCAACCCATTTAGATAGTTTCTCCTGCTGTTCTTTTTTAGTAGCTTCATTTAGACCTGGAATGCGTTCAATGGCTTCTAAAAAACGGTAACCGCACTGGGCCAAACTGTCTTTATCTCCCTCAATGAGATCTTCTCCACTATTCTTGCGTTTGTATGTCCAAACTATAGCCTGAACAAACAGTTCAGGATGTTGCTCTGTGTACAGTTCAAGGTTGGGAATCCCGTGCTTATCTTCTCCTCTTGAGGAAACATCAAGTATGCCAAGATATGAGAATTCCAGCCTAGCCTTTTCCTCTAAAGAGAGATCTGATTTACGATCGAGAAGCTGGAAGGCTTCTCGAACGTCATAGCTGTTCAACAGGTACTCCCCTTCTTTGTCCTGACCATTCTTCAACATGTCAGATAACATCTGAATAATGAGTGACGGATTTATTTTTTCTAGATTGAAACGCACCGATGCAAATGCTGCTCTTGGACGTTTAACTTCAAGCAGTCGACGAATGCTCTCATTGTTTTCCTCAAATGAGTCAAAAGAATATTGAGGAATTACTTCAACCCAGTAACCATTCCTGGCTTCAGCCGAAAGTTGATCTACAATTTCCCAAGTAGAGGCTCTATACGGCGATAGAAGCAACAATCGAAGTAATTCCTCTTCAGAAATCTTATTCCGAAGGCTTGCGAGCATAGCTTTCCTTCTGTCCTTATTCAACGACCAGAGGGCTCCTGCTAAGATTTCATTAAGAGAAAGACAATTATTTTCTGAGCGCAAGCACGTTAAGATCAAGTCCTGAACCCTCTCGGCAGCGAGTACGTCGGACACTAAGTACGCGCCAATTAAGCGTCGGGAATTTCCTCTTTCTGAGAGTTCAAGAATGCCAGGGATTCCACGCTCTCGTGCAATTTCCGTTAAAGCATCTATTCGGAGCCTTTGTACTTCTTTTTCTCGCGTTTGGAAATCCTCTTCTTCCACAACTCCTTCAACTGTCCCCTCGAACCATACCTGGCGAAACAGCCACTCATAGTTGTTCAGAATGTCTTTGGGAAGCAATTCATCATAAACTTCCTTGGCTTTCTTTTTCAGAAACGCTTGACTTTCATCACCTGCCCATTTATGTCCTCGACGAGAGAGAACAGCCACACGAATTTTCTCGCGTACCTTGGCAATATCTTCGTCTGGAGCACCTGAGATACGCCAATCTTCAATGATCTTCCAAACACGCTCCTGATCATTTAGCACGAGCACATGTAACTTAGATACAAGATCACATAGCATTTCGGGAGTATAGGTCTGTCTAGTAAGTACTAATTCGATCATCTCCCGCTCCGACGCATGGATCTTTTCAAACGTCATTAGAGGTTCTCCGTACCCATAGCCATCACGACGCCACTTGGGTTTATAGTTGTACCGACCGATCCGTGTCCCGTAATCCTCCATCTGTTTAAGACAAACTCGCCAACCGACTACTGGATGCTTGTCCAAAAGCATCTTAACCGCTCTCACTCGCATTTCTTGATCAGCCGCTGTCTGCGGCATCCATACTCGAAGAATGGAGCTAAGCGATTCAAATGGTTTATTCACCCAATTATCATTAATCTCTACCTCTGAGAGCCGTCCCAAAATGTTCACTACTCTTGGAAAGGTGTGAGGATTCCAAGCTAGTGCCTCAAGGGCCCAAAGTAACCCAGTGCGTGGACAAGTGCTAAATATCCAAGTACCAACAGGTCTTAATAAACCCAACACCTCAGAATTATCTGATTGCAAATCTTGCTCGATGATATTGAGAAACGCCCTCGGAGCAGCCTCTGCATAAAGGGGAAGGTCTCGATTATTAGCCTCTAACTTTCTAGTCGTTAGGGGCATAAGAAGCTCACGGACAATTTTTGCCGCCTCCAATGCCCCATCAAAACCGAGGTGTTTACCAAAAAGGTCCTTGCCATGCACGGCTAACAGAACCAAAGTCTCGGAAATGCCTTCTCGCAATACTCCAGAAAATTCTCGCTTTTTCCCATATAGACCAGCCGCCCATCGTTCCTTTTCCGGCAAGTCGAGCGCCGGATCATCTTCACCCAATACGATTTGCGCAATCTCAAGAAAGCGATAAAGATCAGCTTTAGAGACACTACCTTTAATTGCGAAAATTGCATCTTTTTTGGAAATTACGCCTCGCAAATTACCAAGGGACCAGACTGGGGAATCGTTAAGCTGCAATAAATTAAGAATGCGTTTTTCCAACAATTCATAAGAAGAAACCTCGGCTAGAAGAGAAAGCAATGTTCGATCCGCTTCGTTCTGAGCATCCCATGTCCCAGCAAGAACCAGGGGAACCATATCAGATGCAATTCTTGAATCATCAGCCCATTCAGGTGTTCCGATGGCGGGAACATTCGAAAGTTGACGCCGAAGCACAGTCAAGGAACGCCCTGAAGCCTTCTCTAATACTGCTATGTCATCTCGAGATTTTCCCATTGACTCCAGCGCTTTCCTGAAGGGTTCAGTCCCAAGCGGTTCCAAAACGATATCGGACTTCACCCGGGCGGCATTTCGCGGATAGACAACTATGGAGCGCAACATTGTGCAGTAAGGTGCAAGCTCACGTTCCACCTCACGAGTATGGGCTACTACAATGAAATCAGTAGTTTCTTGTGCAATTTTGGGAAGTATTTCCGTCTTGTCGAACACCAGCACTCGATCCCGATACTGTTCAAGCTCTGGAATATCAAAGACCTGTTTTAAAAAAGCTAGTGCCTCTTCCATAGAGTCAGCCGTTATTACTAACGGCTTTGAGTCGCATTTCTCAAAGAAAGACTTGATCTCACAATTCCACGCTTGGATCGCAGTAGCAAAAAGAGAAGAATGAAGGTAAGGATCCGTCACGTTTGCCCAGTCAGCCCAACAACGCTCTAAGGTTCTGACACCATCGGAAGGGCGCCCCGTCTCGTTTGCAAACCAGATTCGGGACGAGACTGATTGCTCCATCCACTGTTCTAGATCACTTGCGTCATATGCACGAATGTCTTTCCAGAGATTCTTGCCCTTCATCTTCTTGACCCAATGGACTTTGCCTTGCCAGCGTCTCGGAGTGACAAAAACAAACGTAATATTTCTTCTTTCAGCGTCGTTAGTCGCTCTAACACTTTTTTCAAAATCTCCGTCTGCCTTCTTTGTGATGCTCTCCGTAACACCGAACTCCCAACCAGAAATACCATCTGGTATCCAAGCATTACTTGAGCTTGTTTCTAAGAAACCGTCCCAGCCTGGACGCTCGGCATCGTCGTTTCCTGGAAAATCCACTTTTTGAAGTTCATGTCCTGTTGATTGAATAAGCTTACGTAGAAGCACGGCTAACTGGGTACGCGCATGAATTGAAGTTGTAAACCAGTTTATGAGTTCGTTCGCTTGGGTGTTTAAAAAATGAGGCATATAACTGTATGAGTTTTTAACCAGACACTGTGTTATTGGTCGGGTCAACGTAAATAGCAGATAAAAGGCAATGGAAACAAATAGATTTTAAAAAGAAGCCCTTGTTAATTGATTTTAAACAAAAAAACGGGATAACCAATTGATCATCCCGAATGCTTAAGAAATAGCTAGAAATTCAATATTTTTATTCCCACTCGATCGTTGCGGGGGGTTTGCCAGATACATCATAAACGACGCGGTTAATACCCTTAACCTCGTTGATGATGCGGTTGGAAACCTTGCCAAGAAGATCGTATGGCAGATGAGCCCATTTAGCGGTCATAAAGTCGCTGGTCTGAACAGCTCTCAAGCTGACAACCCAGTCGTATGTTCTACCGTCGCCCATCACACCGACGCTCTTAACCGGCAGGAAGACAACGAAAGCCTGGCTGACTTTGTCATACCAACCTGCATTGCGAAGTTCTTCAATGAAGATCGCATCAGCTTCTCTCAGAAGATCGGCGTATTCGCGTTTAATAGCGCCGAGAATACGAACGCCGAGGCCGGGACCAGGGAAAGGATGACGATAAACCATTTCGGCAGGCAGTCCCAGTGCGATACCGAGTTCACGAACTTCGTCTTTGAAGAGTCCGCGAAGCGGTTCGAGAAGCTTCAGATGAAGTGTATCGGGCAAACCGCCGACATTATGGTGGGACTTAATGGTTTGGGCTTTCTTGGTCTTGGCGCCGTTGGATTCAATGACGTCAGGATAAATGGTGCCCTGTGCGAGCCACTTAGCATTCTGCAGTTTTTCAGCTTCTTCCTGGAAGACTTCGACAAACAGACGACCGATGATCTTACGTTTGGCTTCAGGATCGGTAACACCGGATAACGCATCCATGAACCGGTCGGAAGCATCAACCACAATCAGCTTCATACCCATATTGTCACGGAAAGTCTGAGCGACCTGTTCTCTTTCGTGAAGACGAAGCAGTCCGTTGTCTACGAAAACGCAGGACAGCTGATCGCCGATCGCGCGATGAATCAAAGCCGCCGTAACGGAAGAATCGACGCCGCCGGAAAGACCGAGAATAACTTCATCTTTTCCAACCTGATGACGAATTTTTTCAACGGCTTCCTGAGCGAAGTTGCCCATGACCCAGTCGGGAGTGGCCTTGCAGATCTTAAGAACAAAGGTCTCAAGGATTTCACGGCCCTTCTCGGTATGCGTAACTTCGGGATGGAACTGGACAGCGTAAAAGCCTCTTTCCTCGTCAGCCATACCGGCGATGGGGCAAGTCGGAGTCGAGCACATCAGTTTGAAGCCGGGAGGCATTTCAGTGACTTTGTCGCCGTGGCTCATCCAAACCTTCAGATAGCTCTTGCCGTCTTTATCAGTAAAGTCGGAGATGTTCTTCAAAAGTTTTGTGTGGCCGTGCTCACGAACTTCTGCGTAGCCGAACTCACGCTGAGCGCCGCTTTCAACTTTGCCGCCGAGCTGCTCAGCCATTGTCTGCATGCCGTAGCAAATGCCTAAAACCGGAACGCCGATTTCAAAAACGGCCTTCGGAGCGCGGTCCGTGGATTCTTCATAAGCGCTCATGTGAGAGCCGGAAAGGACGATGCCGCTCGGCTTGAATTCTTTAATAAATCCATCCGATACGTCGCAGGAGTGGACTTCGCAGTAAACGTGAGCTTCACGAATACGGCGCGCAATCAATTGCGTGACTTGGCTTCCGAAGTCAAGAATTAAAATTCGATCGTGGTTCATCTTCGCTAAATATCAATTAAAAACAAAAGTCGGCCCGAGTCTATAAAACTCGAGTCGACCCTTGCCCGTCATATTAATCTGAAATTTCAGACATGTAGGAAAATTAATGTTCCAGTCTGTAGTTCGGAGCTTCCTTCGTGATCTTCACATCGTGAACATGAGATTCACGCCAGCCGGCAGATGTGATTTCAACAAAGCAGGCCTTGTTGCGCATCTCATCAATCGTACGGCAGCCGCAGTAGCCCATAGAAGAACGCAGACCGCCGCACATCTGATAGATGATGGCAAGAACGCTTCCTTTGTAGGGGACCATACCTTCGATGCCTTCCGGAACAAACTTATCAACGTTGCCGTTGTTGTTGTCCTGGAAGTAACGGTCGGCAGAACCTTTATTCATGGCGCCGAGAGAACCCATACCGCGGTAGCTCTTGTAAGAGCGGCCCTGGTAAAGAATGATTTCGCCCGGAGCTTCGTCGGTACCTGCAAACATGCCGCCCATCATGACGGTATTGGCGCCGGCTGCGATGGCTTTTGCGACGTCGCCGGAAAAACGGATACCGCCGTCAGCGATCAGAGGAACACCGGAGCCCTGAAGAGCTTCGGCAACGTTGGAAACAGCTGTAATCTGCGGAACACCGACACCGGCAACAACGCGAGTCGTACAAATGGAACCCGGGCCGATCCCGACTTTAACAGCGTCTGCACCGTTTTCAACGAGGGCTAGGGCAGCAGTGGCAGTAGCAATGTTTCCGCCGATAACCTGAACCTGAGGATAGTGCTGCTTAACCCATTTGACGCGGTCAAGCACGCCCTGAGAATGGCCATGGGCTGTGTCAACAACCAAGACGTCGACACCGGCATCAACCAGCAGCTCGACACGTTCTTCCGTACCGGCTCCGACGCCGACAGCAGCACCGGCAAGCAGTTTGCCGTGTTTGTCTTTGGAAGCATACGGATGTTCGGTTGCTTTGATGATGTCTTTGACGGTCATCAAGCCGCGAAGGTGGAAGTTGTCGTCAACAACCAAAACTCTTTCAAGACGATGCTCGTGCATCAGTTTCTTAGCGTCGTCGAGTGTGGCGCCTTCTTTAATCGTGATCAGGCGTTCGGCCGGTGTCATGATTTCACTAATCTTGGCGTCCATGCGGTCTTCGAAGCGAAGGTCGCGGTGTGTAACCATACCGAGAACTTTTTCGCCCTGAACAACGGGAAGACCGGAAATGTTGTGTTCGCGGGTCAGACGAATCACGTCGGCAACAATCATGTCCGGACCGATGGTGATCGGGTCGGCAACCATGCCTGCTTCGTGGCGTTTAACTTTATTAACTTCGGCAGCCTGAGCCTGGGCTGTCATGTTTTTATGAATAATACCGATGCCGCCTTCCTGAGCTAAGGCAATGGCCAAATTAGCTTCAGTAACCGTATCCATAGCTGCAGAGCAGAACGGGATGTTTAAGCGGAGGTCTCTGGTGAATTGTGTGGAAAGGACGGTCTCGCGGGGAAGTACGTTCGAGTATGCAGGAACGAGGAGAACGTCGTCAAAGGTTAAAGCCTTTTGAAGGAGTCGCATTGTTGAACCTCTAAGCACAAAAAACAATTATACGTAAATTGAAGGAGCTGTATTTGTTGACAGCAATAGGTATTTATTCGAAGGGTGAAATTTTATTTCGCATGTTTTCGACCTCGAGTTGCCAAAAGCGGTTTATTTAAAGCGCGAAGCCGTCTGGCTTCTTTCGGATCGATTCGGAGCGGTTCGGTTAATTCAATTCGGTCCCCGTCCTTGAGGAGGTCTTCTTCTTTGCAGCGCCGGCCGTAAATGCTCAGACCGATTTCTTCGGTTTTTTGCCAGCCGAGTGCGCGCAGTGCGTCCCCGACCGTTGAACCTTCAGGAAGCTCAAGAACTTTTTTGAGCAGTCCGGAGGGTGTTTGTTTTACGGCTGATAACAGCAAATGAACCTCCCGTACCTCGAATAAAGTAAAATTGTGCAGATTTTACTCGGCTTTCAGCCTGTTTTCGGCCCTGCCGCATCAATTCGCTGTGAGCCATTATTACTTGGAGAGCAACCTTGGCAATTATTCAAAATAAAAAGGCCAGATTCGACTACGAAATTGAAGAAAAATTTGAAGCCGGTCTGGAACTAAGAGGATGGGAAGTGAAATCCATCCGTGCCGGCGGCGCTTCCATTAAAGAAGCTCACGTTTTCGTCAGAAACGGAGAACTGTTTTTATTGAATGCAAACATTACGCCTCTGAAAACCGCCAGTACCCATGAAAAAGCGGATCCCACGCGTAACCGTAAGCTCCTTCTTCATAAGCATGAAATCATGCGATTAATCGGCCGCGTCGAACAAGCCGGGTATTCGCTGATTCCTTTAGACATGCATTTCAAGGACGGACGTGTCAAACTCGAACTCGGCCTTGGTAAAGGGAAAAAGTTATTTGAAAAACGAGCCGATATCGGTAAGCGAGAGTGGAAACGCGAACAAGGCCGTCTGTTGAAAAACAGAACACTTAACCGAAAATAATCTTTTATCGAGCTGCCGAATGGCAGCTCTCTTTTTGTAACCCTATGAAATACTTCCTTTTATGCCTTGCACAAGCTGCTGCTATTTCTTTGGCAGCCCCTGCTTCTGCCTCTCCTTTCTATCCTACAGAGGCCGCAGTCTTCTTCTCTCCTAACGGAGGCGCTGAGAACGCCATCGTTCAATCTATTGACAGCGCAAAGGTCCGAATTCGTATGCAGGCCTTTCTTTTCTCTAACAAGGAAATTACGCAGGCGCTCATCCGAGCTCATCAGCGCGGCGTGAAAGTCGATGTCATCATTGATAAGAAGATGCCTAA
>ENA-ORUL01001523-ORUL01001523.1-human-gut-metagenome-genome-assembly--contig:-NODE-1523-length-15886-cov-11.304592_pt1 | contig 15886 bp, 14 predicted proteins | sample MGYA00242084_ERZ509219 | MGnify/ENA primary metagenome ERZ509219 (study PRJEB26280, sample SAMEA2338792) | human gut metagenome | biome: human gut; feature: human-associated habitat; material: faeces...
TCCGCCCGATCCTCCCCGAGGCCGAGGCCCCGCGTGACGCCTCCTTCTCGCCCGACGGGCGGCTGATCGCCTATTCGGACCGCAACGACCTCTACGTCTATGAGATCGCCACGAAGAAGACCCGCCGGATCACCGACGACGGAGCGTGGAACTCGGTCATCAACGGCACGACCGACTGGGTCTACGAGGAGGAGTTCGGCTTCACGCGCGCCTACGCCTTCTCGCCCGACGGCAAGCGGCTGGCCTACCTGCGCTTCGACGAGTCGCAGGTGCCCCTGATGGAGATGATGCGCTTCGACGGCAAGCTCTACAACGAGGCCTACTCGTTCAAATACCCCAAGGCCGGGGAGAAGAACTCGACGTTGCAGCTCTGGGTCGCCGACCTTGAGACCGGGGCCAAGAGCCGCATCGACACGGGCAGCGAGACCGACCAGTACATCCCTCGCCTGGGCTTCACGCCCGACGGCCGCCTCTGGTACTACCGCCTCAACCGACGCCAGAACACCTTCGAGATGGTGCTCTGCGAACCCCACGGCGCCCAGCGCGTCATCTACGAGGAGCGGGCCCAGCAGTATGTCGAGCGGGTGGACGACGGCACGGTGACCTTCGTCGATAACGACCGCTTCCTCGTGCGACAGGAGAGCCACACGGGCTACATGCACCTCTACCTCTACAGCATCCGCCGGGGCCTGCTCGCACAGGTGACCAAGGGGGCCTGGGAGGTGACCGGCGTCGTCGGGACCGACGGCAAACGGGTGTGGTACCTCTCGACCGAGACCTCGCCCCTGCGCCGCAACCTCTACAGCGTCCGCCTCGACGGCAAGGACAAGCGCCGCCTTACGCCCGGCGAGGGCTACTACTCGATCGCCCCGAGCCGCGGCATGAAATACTACATCTCGACCTTCTCGAACGCCGCGACGCCCAACCGCGTGGAGATCTGCGACGGCGAGGGAAACGTCGTCCGCACGCTGGCCGACAGCCGCGCCCTGCGCGAGGAGCTTGCAGCCAGGAGGGTTCCCGTCAAGGAGTTCTTCACCTTCACCACCGAACGAGGCGACACGCTCAACGCCTACATGATCCGTCCGCGCGACTTCGACCCCTCGAAGCGCTACCCCGTACTGCTCACGCAGTATTCGGGACCCGGATCGCAGCAGGTGGCCGACCGCTGGTCGGTGGACTGGGAGGACGCCCTGGTCGAAAAGGGCTATGTCGTGGTCTCGGCCGACGGCCGGGGAACGGGATTCCGCGGCGAGAAGTTCAAGAAGCAGACCTACGGACGGCTCGGCGCCCTGGAGGTCGAGGACCAGCTCTCGACGGCCCGCTACATGGCCGCGCAGCCCTGGGTCGATGCCGACCGCATCGGCATCTACGGATGGTCCTACGGAGGTTTTATGGCCGTCAGCTGCGCGCTCAAGGGACATGGGCTCTTCCGCATGGCGATTGCCGTGGCTCCGGTCACCTCGTGGCGCTACTACGACACGATCTACACGGAGATCTACAACAACCTGCCGCAATACAACGCCGCGGGGTATGACGACAACTCGCCGATCAACTTCGCCCGGATGCTCGACGACGAGAAGACCCGGCTGCTGATCATCCACGGCACGGCCGACGACAACGTCCACTTCCAGAACACCGTCGAGCTGACGCGGGCGCTGAACCGTTACGGCAAGCAGTACGACATGATGGTCTATCCGGATCAGAACCACTCGATGCAGCCTTCGGATACCTACAACGTCCGGCAGAAGATGATCGACTACACGCTCGAGCACCTCTGACCGGGCCCGCCGCTGCGGCGGAGAGAGGCATCCGACACGCATCCATACGAAAAGCCCCTGTTGCCGTGGCAACAGGGGCTTTTCGCGTCACATTCCCGTTCCGGGATCAGAGCCCGTAGGAGAGGGCGTTGATGCTGTCGTAGACCGCGCTCGCCACACCCAGCAGCAGCACGCCGGCCAGGCAGAAGAAGAGGCTGATGCGCGTGTAGCGGTCGCTGCGGAACGCCGCGATGGGCGACTCGTTCGGCGTGATGTACATTGCCTTGACCACCAGCAGGTAGTAGTAGAGCGAGATCACCGTATTGAGCAGGGCGATGAAGACCAGCAGGTGGAATCCGCTGCGGAAGGCGGCCGCAAAGACGAAGAACTTCGAGAAGAACCCGGCGAAGGGCGGGATGCCGGCCAGCGAGAAGAGCGCCAGCGTCATCGCCACGGTCAGACGGGGGTTCGTGCGGTAGAGTCCGTTGTAGTCCTCGATGGCGACCTTGCCGCCGCTGTGCTGCTCGACGGAGGCGATCACGCCGAAGGCCGCGAGGTTGGCGGCCATGTAGACCAGCACGTAGAAGACCAGCGAGGTCATGCCGAAAGGCGTCCCGCCGATGACGGCCAGCAGGATGTATCCGGCCTGCGAGATCGACGAAAAGGCCAGGAAGCGCTTGAGGTTGCGCTGCCGGATGGCGAAGAGGTTGGCCACGGTGATGCTCAGCACGGTAAGCGTCCAGAGCACCGTCTGCCACTCGCCGACCATCGAGGCGAAGACCTTGACCAGCACCGTGAGCAGCACGAAGGCCGCCGCCCCCTTCGAGACGACCGACAGGTAGGCCGTGACGGGTGTCGGGGCGCCCTGGTAGGTGTCGGCGGTCCAGAGGTGGAAGGGCACGAGCGAGAGCTTGAAACCGAGGCCCGCAAGGAAGAAGACCAGCGAGAGAACCTGCAGCGGCGAGCCGTCGATGTGCGACGCCATGTCGTCGAAGTAGAGCGTACCGGTAGTGCCGTAGAGGAACGAGATGCCGTAGAGCATCAGTCCGCTGGCAAACAGCGCGCAGAGGATGAACTTGGCTCCCGCCTCGGCCGAATGGCCCTTGTACTTGTCGAAGGCCACCAGGCAGGCCATCGGCACCGAAGCCAGCTCGAGGCCGATGAAGAACATCAGGAAGTTGTCGGCACCGATCATGAAGAACATGCCCAGCAGCGTCGAGAGGGTGAGGATGTAGAACTCGCCCTGCTTGTGGCGCGTGTCGTCGCGCCGCAGCCACGTGTCTGCCTGCAGGCAGACAATGAGTGCGCCGACGGTCAGGACGGCCTTCACGATGCCGTGCATCGGTTCGTAGCGGAACATCCCGCCGAAGAGCGACCCCGCCTCGCCGGGCAGAAGCGCAACGACGGCCTCGACGGCCAGCAGGATGCACACGACGGCCGTAAAGCAGCGCCGGGCCCGTTCGCCGGCGAAGAGGTCGTAGAGGAAGAGCAGGACGATCAGCAGCGCGAGCGTCACCTCGGCCCGCATGTAAACGAATAGATCCGTATAATTCATGGCTCGCTTAATTCAAAAGGTGAGTAATGACCGTCCCGACGCCGCCGCGCACCAGGTCGCTCACCCACAGCGGGGCCAGACCCATGCCGGCAACGGCGACGATGAGGCAGATGACCGAGAAGCGCTCGTCCCACGTGGCATCCGAGAGCTTCAGGTGCTCGGGGTTGGTGCAGGTGCCGTAGAGGATGCGGCCCACGACGCGCAGGATGTAGACCGCCGTGATGACGATCGACGTGCAGGCGATGATCGTCACGACGCGGTGGAACGTGTCGGCGTGCATGAAGGCGCCGTTGAAGATCGTCATCTCGGCCACGAAGCCGCTCAGGCCCGGAAGACCGAGGTTGGCCAGACCGGCGATGACGTAGCCCACGGCCAGAAAGGGCATGATCTTCATCAGGCCGGCAAGCTGGCGAACGTCACGCGTATGGGTGCGGCCGTAGATCATGCCGATCAGGGCGAAGAAGAGCGCCGTCATCAGTCCGTGGCTCAGCATCTGCAGCACGGCACCCGTGGCGGCCGTCTCGTTCATCATCAGGATGGCGAAGAGCACCAGTCCGCAGTGCGACACCGAGGAGTAGGCGTTGATGTACTTCAGGTCGGTCTGCACGCAGGCCGAAAGGGCCCCGTAGACCACCGATACGGTCGTCAGCAGGATGAAGATCCAGCTCAGTTCGTGCGCCGCCTCGGGCAGCAGAAACATCGCCACACGGAAGCATCCGTAGCCGCCGAGCTTCATCAGCACGCCGGCATGGAGCATCGACACGGCCGTCGGGGCCGAGGCGTGGCCGTCGGGGCTCCACGTGTGGAAGGGGAAGAGGGCTCCCAGGACGCCGAAGCCGATGAAGACGAGCGGGAACCAGATGCGCTGCTCGGCAAGGGGGATGTTGTGCAGCGCAGCGATCTCCAGTACGTTCATCGTCTGGGCCCCCGAGCCGAAGTAGATACCCAGGATGCCGATCAGCAGGAAGGCCGAGCCGCCCATGAGCATCAGCGTGAGTTTCATGGCCGAATACTCCTTGCGGCCGCTGCCCCAGACGCCGATGAGCAGGTACATCGGGATGAGCGCCACCTCGTAGAACATGAACATCGTGAAGAGGTCCACCGAGATGAAGAATCCGAAGACCCCGACACTCAGCAGGCAAAACCAGAGGAAATACTCCTTGACGTCGGTCTTCATCTGCCACGAGGCGAATGTGCCCGTAAAGACGATGATGGCCGACAGGAGCAGCATCGCCACCGAGATGCCGTCCACGCCGATGGCGTAGTGGATGTTGAGCGGGGCGTACCATACATGGCTGTCGGTCAGCAGCATCGCGGCCGTCTCGCCCGCCTCGCGCAGGCCAAGGAACCGGAAGACCAGCACGACGGCCAGTACCAGCAGCAGCGACGAGCCGGTGACCATCACGGCATGGATCTGCCGCGTCGATTTCGAAATCCAAAGCCCCAGCATCATCACCAGCGGGATGAGGGGGAACAGGGATAGCATATTCATAATAACAGCGTCGAATTAGCGGATGAGAAGAATCAGGATCGTAAGGCCCAGCGCACCGCCCAGCATCCAGATGCAGTAGCGCTGCACGCTGCCGCTCTGCATGCCCCGGATGGCGGCGGCCGCACCGTGGGTCGCCGTGGCCAGCAGGTTCATGAAGCCGTCCACGACGTGGCGGTCGAACCAGGCGATCGGTGTCGAGATGCAGGCAAAGATCACGCGGTGGGTGACGAACTGGTAGACCTCGTCGATGTAGAAGCGGTGGTAGGCCGCACGGTGCAGCGTCGGGAAGGCCGCTGCCAGACGGTCGGCCACAGGCTGCTTCTCGCGGGCGTACATCCACGTGGCCAACGCGATGGCGGCCACGGCCACGCAGAGGCTTACGGCAGCGACGCTGCGGTCGATGTGGATCGTATAGGCGGCGCCGTCCGACGAGACGAACTCGCCGAAGGGAATCCAGCCGGCAAAGAGCGTTACGACGGCAAGGAATACCAGCGGCAGGGTCATGCTCAACGGGGCCTCATGCGGCGTGTGTGCCGCATGCAGCTCGCGGTTCTCACGTCCCCAGAAGATGTTGAAGTAGAGGCGGAACATGTAGAAGGCCGTCAGTCCGGCAATGGCGGTCATCACCCACCCCATGACGGGGCTGAAGGCGAAGCAGGCCGTGAGGATCTCATCCTTGGAGAAGAAGCCACTCAGGGGCCAGATGCCCGCAATGGCCAGGCAGGCCACGAGGAAGGTCACATGCGTCAGGGGCATGTAGCGGCGCAGGCCGCCCATGGCCGACATCTCATTCGAATGGACGGCATGGATGATGCAGCCCGCCCCGAGGAAGAGCAGCGCCTTGAACAGGGCATGGGTGAAGAGGTGGAACATCGAGGCCATGTAGCCCAGCCCGCCCGCGTGGGGATCGGCCGAGGTGCAGACGCCGAGCGAGACGATCATGAAGCCGATCTGCGAGATGGTGCTGAAGGCCAGCACGCGCTTGATGTCGCTCTGCACGCAGGCCACCACGGCGGCGTAGAGCGCCGTGAAGGCCCCGATGTAGGCCGTCCAGTGCAGCACCTCGGGGGCATAGCCGATGAACAGGGGGAACATCCGCGCCACGAGGTAGACGCCGGCGACGACCATCGTCGCGGCATGGATCAGCGCCGAGACGGGCGTCGGACCCTCCATGGCGTCGGGCAGCCAGATGTGCAGCGGGAACATGGCACTCTTGCCGGCACCGCCGATGAACATCAGCCCCAGTGCCAGCGGGATCATCCCTCCGGCGGCGGCCAGCATGGCCGTATCGGGTGTGAAGGAGAAGGTCCCCGCGTAGTAACCGTAGAAAAGGATGCCTACGAGAAAACCCAGGTCGGCGAAACGGGTCACGATGAAGGCCTTCTTCGAGGCGGCGATGGCCTCAGGCTTCGTGTAGTAGAAGCCGATCAGCAGATAGGAGCTTACGCCCACCAGCTCCCAGAAGAGGTACATCTGGAAGATGTTCGTGGCCACGACCAGCCCCATCATGCTCATCGTGAAGAGCGACAGGAAGGCGTAGTAGCGCTGGAAGCCCCGCTCGCCCTTCATGTAGCCGAACGAGTAGATGTGGACCATGAGCGAGACGGTCGAGATGACGACGAGCATCATCACCGAGATCGGGTCGAGCTGGATGCCCAGGTCGATGTGCAGCGTCTGACTGATGGGCAGCCAGACGGTGTTCCACGGCACGAGCGTCGGATAGAGGCCCGCGGCGTCACGCCCCACGCCGAAGAAGTACTCCCCGGCGGCCGTGTAGCTCAGGATCGCCACCACGGCCACCACGGCCGTGCCGATGGCGCCGGCCACCGCGGGTCGGAGCTTCATGCCGGCGATGCCGAGCACGAGGAAACTCACGAACGGCAGCAGCAGAATCAGAATCGTATATTCCATAAGAGGTCGTTGTTTGCAGGGGTCGTTACCACTTCATCTGGCGCAGGTTCTTTACCTGGATGTTGCGGATGTTGCGGTAGATGTTGATGATGATGGCGATGGCGACGGCCGTCTCCGCGGCACTCACCCCGATGGCGAACAGCGCGAAGAAGAAGCCCTCGAGCGCCCCGGGAAAGAGGAAGCGGTTGAAGACCACGAAGTTGATGTCCACCGAGTTGAGGATCAGCTCGACGGAGATCAGCATGGCCAGCAGGTTGCGGCGCGTCACGAAGCCGTAGATTCCCACGAACATCATGATCGTGGAGACGACGAGATAATACTCCATGTGTATCATAAGGCACTCTGTTTTTTAGCGTTTGCGGGCGATCATGATACCGCCGACGATGCAGGCCAGCAACAGCAGGCTGATCACCTCGAACGGCAGGACGTATCCGTACTTGTCGCTGCTCATCAGCGCGTGGCCGATCGCGCGGACCGACAACTCGCCGTGCTCGAAGTGCGACGGCAGGAAGTGGTGCTTGAGCGTAATGAAGAGACAGACGCCCAGGCCGGCCAATGTTGCGGCCAGACCCGCCATGAACTTGTAGCCCTTGAGCTCCTCGGCCTTGTCGCCCTCGCTCGAGGTGAGCAGGATCGAGAAGACGTAGAGCACCGTGATGCCGCCGGCGTAGATGAGCAGCTGCACGGCGCCGAGAAACGAATAGTTGAGCTGGAAATAGATGCCGGCCGTACCGAAGAGCACGAACAGCAGGTAGGTCGCCGCACGCAGGATACGCCGCGTCGAAACGGCCAGCACGGCGCTCACCGTGATGAAGATCGCCAGCACGGCGAAAACGATCAATTCGAGAGTTATCTCCATGGCTTACTGTTTGTTCAGGATTTGGACCAGTTTCTCCCGCGTGTAGACCGCGTGTTCGAACTCCGTCGCAAAGCGGATGGCTCCCGTCGGGCAGGCATTGACGCACAGGTGGCAGAACATGCATGACCCGAGGTCGTACTCGTAGCGCACCAGACGTTTCTTCGACTTGCCCGTTTCGGGATCGGTGACCATCTCGGTCACCAGGCGGATCGTCCCGTTGGGGCACGACGACTGGCACAGTCCGCAGGCGATGCACTTGTTGTGCCCCTCGGCATCGTGGGGCATCGTCAGATGGCCGCAGTAGCGGTCGTACATCTTCAGCGTGGCCCGGTTCTCGGGGTATTGCTCGGTGACCTTGGGCGTGAAGAATTCGCGGCCGGTCACCTTCATGCCCGTCAGCAGGGTTCCCAGTCCGTGAAACAGTCCTTTGATATAATTCGACATGACTAAAAATGCAGGTTAAAGACAACGACGATGACCATCAGTAGAAGATTGACCAGGCCGATCGGTACGAGGTATTTCCATTCGAGCGTCAGGATCTGGTCGATGCGCAGGCGCGGGAAGGTCCACTTGATCCACATCAGCAGCAGGACCACGAAGAAGGCCTTGCCGAAGAACCAGACGAAGCCCGGGATGTAGTCCATCACCGTGTTGAAGCCCTCCCAGCCGGGAATGTGCAGCGGCATCCAACCGCCGAGAAAGATCGTGGCCGCAACACCCGAGATGATGAACAGATTGACGAACTCGGCGACGTAGAACAGGCCGAAGTGCATGCCCGAGTACTCGGTATGGTATCCGGCCGTGAGTTCCGACTCGGCCTCCGGGAGGTCGAACGGACCGCGGTTCACCTCGGCGTTGCCGGCGATCAGGTAGATCACGAAGGCGATGAGCGCCGGGAGGTGGCCCTTGAAGATGAACCACCCGTCGGCCTGACGCTCGACGATCTCCGAGAACTGCATCGTGTCGGTCAGGACGACGATCGTCAGGATCGAGAGGCCGATCGACAACTCGTAGGAGATCATCTGCGCACCGCTTCGCATGGCGCCGATGAGCGAATACTTGTTGTTGGAGCTCCACCCAGCCAGCAGGATGCCCACCACGCCGATCGACGAAGCAGCCATCATGAAGAAGACACCCACGTTGAAGTCGAGGACCTCCATCCCGCGGTTGAAGGGCAGGCAGGCGAAAGCCAGAAGCGAGGCCAGGATGACGATGTAGGGGGCCAGGTTGTAAAGGAACTTGTCCGCATGGCGGATGGTGATGATCTCCTTGGTGAGCATCTTGAAGACGTCGCCGAAGACCTGCAGCGTGCCCCACGGACCGACGCGCACGGGGCCCAGACGGCACTGGAACGCGGCACAGACCTTGCGCTCCATGAAGATCATCACGATGGCGATGATCGTGTAGAGCAGCAACAGACAGCCGCCGATCACCACGCACTCGACGAAGGTCGCCAGGCCGAGCGGCAGGAACGACGTCAGGAGTCCGTGTATCCAGTTGGTTATGATGCTGAAATCGAACATATTCTCGTGTTTTGCGTTTAACGGTCAATATCGGGCACGACGTAATCGACCGTACCGCCGATGGCGATCAGGTCGGCGATCTTCGCGCCGCGGGTTATGGTTTCCATGCACGATACGAGCGGAAGGCCCGTCGAGCGGAACTTCATGCGGTAGGGCGACTTGTCGCCGCGGCTCTCGATGTAGACGCCGAACTCGCCGCGGCTGCCCTCGACGGCGGCGTAGTAGCTGCCCTCGGGGATCCGGATCACGGGTTTCATCTTCTCCTGCCAGGGCCCCTCGGGAATGTTGTCGATCAGCTGCTCGATGATCCGCATGCTCTGCTCGATCTCGCGCATGCGCACCAGATAGCGGGCCATGCAGTCGCCCTCGGTGAAGAGCACCTCGTCGAAATCGACCTTGCCGTACATGGCATAGGGATGGCGCTTGCGCACGTCGCAGGCCCAGCCCGAGGCGCGGCCCGTTCCGCCCGTTGCACCGAATGAGATGGCATCCTCGCGCGACAGCACGCCGGTGCCCTTCAGACGCTCCTGCGCGATGATGTTGCCGGTGAAGACCTCGTGGTACTCGCGCAGCGTCGGACGCATGTAGGCGATGAACTCCTTGACCTTGCGCACGAAGTCGGGATGGATGTCGGCCTGTACGCCGCCGATGGTGTTGTAGGTCTGGATGAGCCGGCCGCCGGTCGTCTGCTCCAGGATGTCGAGCACCTTCTCACGGTCGCGGAAACCGTAGAAAAAGGCCGTCAGCGCGCCCATGTCCATGCAGAGGCACGAGAAAAAGAGCAGGTGCGAATCGATGCGCTGCAGCTCGTCCATGATCGTGCGGATGTACTGCACGCGCTCGGAGACCTCGACACCCATCGCCCGCTCGATGCACATGCAGAGGGCATGGCGGTTCTGCGACGCCCCGAGGTAGTCGAGGCGGTCGGTCAGGGCGAGGGTCTGCGGATAGGTCAGGCTCTCGCACATCTTCTCGATGCCGCGGTGGATGTAGCCGCAGTGCACGTCGAGCTTGCGGATGATCTCGCCCTCGAGCGAGACGCGGAAGCGCAGCACGCCGTGCGTAGCCGGGTGCTGGGGACCGATGTTGATGACGTACTCGTCCTCCTCGAAGATCGCCTTGCGGTGGCGGATGAAGCTTCCGTCGTGGGTGAGTTCGAAGCTCTGGGCCGTCTCCTCGGCCACCTCGTTGCTCATACGCAGGGGATTCAGCGCCGGATCGTAGTCCTTGCGCAGGGGATATCCCACCCAGTCGTCGCGTAGGAAGAGCCGGCGCATGTCGGGGTGGTTCAGGAAACGGATGCCGAAGTAGTCGTATGCCTCGCGTTCGTTGAACTCGGCGGCACGCCACAGGTCGCAGACCGTATCCAGCACGGGGTTCTCCCGGTCCGGGGTCAGCGTCCGCAGCACAAGGTTTTCACCCGTGCGGGTGGATTCGAGGTGGTAGACCACGCCGAGCCCCTCCTCGCCCCAGTCCATGCCCGTAAGGCTGCGCAGGAAGTCGAACCCCTCCTCCTTGAGCCGGGCGGCCACCGCATGCAGCCGGGCGGCCGGCAGGGTCACCATGCCGTCGCCCGCCTCTCGCCACTCGGCCGCGGGTTCCCAGCCCGTAATCTTCTCTTTCCAGGTCGTATTCATCGTTTATCTTCTCTTTCGACGTTCAACTCGTTCTTTTCAGCCGTCAGGTCGCGCTTGAGCAGCTCCTCATACTCCTTCTCGCCGATCTGGCGGTTTACGCCGCCGAAGAAGCGCTGCAGGCGTACCTTGCGCTGGAGCTGCATCAGCCCGTAGAGCATTGCCTCGGGACGCGGCGGACATCCCGGGATGTAGACATCGACGGGCAGGATCTCGCCGACGCCCTGCACCACGTGGTAGGACTTCTTGAAAGGCCCGCCGCTGATGGCGCAGCCGCCCACGGCGATCACGTATTTCGGGTCGGCCATCTGGTCGTAGAGGCGCTTGAGCACCGGGGCCATCTTGTGGGTGATCGTACCGGCGACCATGATGAAGTCGGCCTGACGCGGGGAGGCACGCGCGACTTCAAACCCGAACCGGGCAAAATCGTAGCGGGCGGCACCCACGGCCATGAACTCGATGCCGCAGCAGCTCGTGGCGAACGTCAGCGGCCAAAGGCTGTTGCTGCGGCCCCACTCGATCAGGTTGTCGAGGCACCCGACGATGACGTTCGTTCCGTTCGCGCGCAGTTCGCGCGCCATGTTCTCGAGGTATTCGTTGTCGTTGAAATCCTCGTATTTCATCGACTTGATCTCCGGCATCTTTATTTCCATTCCAAGGCTCCTTTCCGCCAAGCGTATGCAAGGCCCAAAATCAACACAAGCAAGAAGAAGAGGATGCTCACAAGGCCATAGAGACCCAGATCCTGCACGACGACGGCCCACGAGAAGAGGAACACGGTTTCGACGTCGAACATCAGGAAGAGGATGGCAAAAAGGTAATAGCCGACCTTGAACTGCATCCACGATCGTCCGCGCGTAGGGATGCCGCATTCGTAGGCCTCGCCCTTCTGCGAATTGTAGGAGCGGGGTGAGATGGCCCGGGCGACACCGAGCGCAACGGCAACCAGCGCAATGGCCGTAAGGATCACGACCACGAGTAACGTGAAATACATATTATCTGTTTTTTGTTCGAATTGACACGGCAGGCATGCCACGGCATGCGAGAAAACAAGGCGGGGAACCGACGGCGGGAGGCCCCGGCGACGGCGAGACGTTTCGGCCCGGCAGGCCGAAACGGGGCTATATCCGGATACGCTCGAGCGAGAAGACGTAATAATCCACCGGGCGGGGCGAGAAACCCTCGCCGCACGGCGGAACAAACGCCCCGGCCGCGTCGGATACCGTCAGGGCGGAGCCCGCAGACCCGAAGTCGTAGCAACGCAGCAGGCTTCTCAGCCCGCAACCCGAATCGGGCAGATCGGAGATTTCGAATCCGAGGCACGGCACGGCAAAGCAGAAGTCGGCCGGAGAGGGGATATCGGAACTCCGGTCGGCGGAAAGAGCGGCGAACGTACGGTCCGATCCCTCCCGCTCGGGGAGAGGTCCGACGGCGCTCATCAACACGAAAAGCGCCACGAACAGTGCATATTGTATCCGAACCAACACCTTGCTAACCTTGCTTTCGCGCCGCGAATATACAATTCTTTCGGCGAAAAAAAGATTTTTCGGGCCCGAAAAATCGCACGGGCGGGCCGCCGTCACGGGAAAAAGCGGGTTGCAGGGCATGCCACCGCAGGGACCAAAAGTTCGCTCCGAGGCCATCCGAAAGCCTTTTTTCAACAAATCGAAATCCCAAATGCCGAATCTTCGATTTTTTTCGTAATTTTGAAGAAAATACCGACGATCCTTAACCTTAAAACAAAAATACAACGACATGAAACTGCCCTATTGCGAACCCTACAAGATCAAGATGACCGAAGCGATCCGCACCTCGACGCGCGAAGAGCGCGAGGCCTGGATCCGCGAAGCTCACTACAACCTCTTCAAGCTGCGTGCAGACCAGGTGACGATTGACCTGCTGACCGACTCGGGCACGGGCTCGATGAGCGACCGCCAGTGGGCGGCGATGATGACCGGTGACGAGAGTTACGCCGGCGCCGCATCCTACTTCCGGCTGAAGGAGGTCATCGGGCGCCTGTTCGACATGCCCTACTTCCTGCCCACGCACCAGGGCCGCGCCGCCGAGAACGTCATCTTCTCGGCACTGCTCAAGGAGGGCGACATCGTCCCGGGCAACTCCCACTTCGACACCACGAAGGGCCACATCGAGTTCCGCCGCTGCCACGCCGTGGACTGCACGATCGACGCAGCCTCCGACACGCAGCTCGAGATTCCGTTCAAGGGCGAGATGGACCTCGGCAAGCTCGAGAAGGTGCTGCGCGAAAACCCGCGCGAGAAGGTGCCGTGCGTCGTGCTGACGATCACCAACAATACGGCCGGAGGACAGCCCGTATCGATGCGCAACATCCGCGAGACGGCCGAGCTGTGCCGCCGCTACAACGTGCCCCTGCTCATCGACTCGGCCCGCTTCGCCGAAAATGCTTACTTCATCAAGACGCGCGAGGAGGGTTACGCCGACAAGTCGATCAAGCAGATCGTCCGCGAGATCTACCAGTATGCCGACATCATGACCATTTCGGCCAAGAAGGACGGCGTGGTGAACATGGGCGGCTTCGTGGCCATGCGCTCCGAGGAACTCTTCGTCAAGGCGATGTCGTTCTGCATCATGTACGAGGGCTACGTGACCTACGGCGGCATGTCGGGACGCGACATGGATGCCCTCGCAGTGGGTCTGGACGAGAATACGGAGTTCGAACAGCTCGACGCCCGCATCCGTCAGGTCAAACTGCTGGGCGATCTGCTCGACGAATACGGCGTTCCCTACCAGCGGCCGGCCGGCGGCCACGCCATCTTCATCGATGCCAAGAAGGTGCTCCCGAACCTGCCCAAGGAGGAGTTCATCGCCCAGACGCTGGCCGTGGAACTCTACCTCGAGGCGGGTATCCGCGGAGTCGAGATCGGCTCGATCCTCGCAGACCGCGACCCCGAAACGCACGAGAACCGCTACCCGGCCCTCGAGCTGCTTCGCCTGGCCATCCCGCGACGGGTCTACACCGACAACCACATCCGTGTGATCGCCGCAGCATGCCGCAACATCTACGAGCGTCGCGAGGAGATCACCCACGGATACCGCATCACGTTCGAAGCTCCGATCCTGCGCCACTTCACCGTGGAACTGGAGAAGATCTGATCTTCGCAACCGCACAAGACAAAGACCTCAACCGAAACAGGCGGCGCCCCGCAAGGAGCGCCGCCTGTCGTTTCACAGGTCCGTACCCATCAGGCCCCGAGCCGCCGCTTGTAACAGTCGGCCTTGCGGCAAAGGGCGCATCCGTAGTCGCGGCGCTCGACCTCGGGGCCGATGCCGACTACGGCACTCACCGACTTGATCGGCAGCATCAGCCCCGACTCACAAAGCCGCACGCCGCAAAACCCTTCGGGCAACAGGCTGAACAGGGCATGCTGTTCGGAGACGTTCCAGCCGCAGTATCCCGGGCTGTAGGAGTTGGTGATGCGCAACCCTTCGGGGGCCACATACCGCTCGAGGCAGTCCAGCCCGCAGGCCACGATCGCCTCGGCCATCACCGAGCCCAGCGCATCGGCCACATAGGCCGCCACGACATCATCACCCTCGCGCAGGTCGTGCAGCCAGGCATCCATCTCGGCCCCGACACTGGCGATGAGCACCGCGAAGCAACTTCCCTTGCGCAACTGGGCGGCAATGATCGCCCCGGGCTCGAAATCGACTCCCTCGAGCGTCCCTCCGCCACACCGATCAGGTGCAGCTCGTGCGAAGTGTCGTTCTGCCCGCTCCGCATCGGGGTAGCGTCGAAATCGATCCCGTTGGAAATCCGGATCGTCCTGCCTCCGAAAATCGTTTCCGCGCTGGAGAAAGTCACGATGCCGTCCAGCAGCTTCGTCATCCGGTGGCGGAAACAACGGTCCACAGCGAGCGAAGCCCTCATAGACCATGAGATGTACTCCTGATCGTAAGGATATGTCGGTATCTCCACCGTCACTTTCGCCCCCGTCTTTTTCAGGCGTTCCACCAGCCGCAGCGTGAAAGGGTTGGCGTTGTGATAGGAACGGATGTACACAAAGTCGATCTTCTCTCGCTGCGCATACTTCACGATAGGCGAGTAGTAGACACGTTTCAGCAACTTCGCCATCGTCCCTTTGCCGAAATCGGCCATCACCTCGTCGCCGATCATCAGTCGCCGGTTGCCGAAAGGCGTGGTGGCGTAGTAGCACAAGCGGACATCCGCGCCGCACTTTTCGAGTGCCTTCACTTGGTAATGTATCTTCTTGCTGATTCCGTTTGCTTTGTCGAAACCGTGAAATATCAGAAATAAGGCTTTCATGCGTGCTCTTTGTCTTGATGTATGTTGTCTATTCCGTTCATTTATTTTCCTTTTCCCGCCATGCTTCGTATTTTCCCCAAGAGGTCGTACTCACGCGTAGCTTGTATATATCCCCCAAAGATAGTAAAACTTACTATACTTTTTACAATTATTGTAAGAAAAATATTTATTCCTTCCGTCGCGTACTGTATCGGCAGGAGAATGGCCGCCATCAACAGGCTTACCGCCAGAGGAGAAAGGAGCTGACGGACGAACGGCAGGACGCTTCGCCGGAAAGTCACCCGGTACATCTGCCAGTAGCATTGCGCGAAGTTGACGGTGAACGTGACGGCGATGCAGCTTGCCACTGCCGTCAGCGTGCCGAAATAGAAGATTCCGAGCAGCATGCCCGCCACGTTGAGCGCGGACGAGAACAGTCCGCACACGAACAGACTCTTCGTGTCGCCCGCCGCCTGGAAGATGGAGCCGGAAGAAGACAGTATGATCTGAATCCCTACGGACAGTGACAGAATCCGGAAAACGGGTACGGACGGGAGCCATTGGTCGCCGAAGATGATCAGCGTCACTTCCTCCGCCGTGAAAAAGAGCAGCACGCTGAGCGGCAGTCCGATGAAGGCGAGAAAGCGCAGGATCCGTTCGTAGGAGGTGGCGAGCTTCCCTTTGTCGTCTTGAAAATCGCTGAATATCGGGTGCATCACGGGGGTGATCACTTGTGTGATGTTCTGCAGGGGAAGCATCATCAGACGGTAAGATTTTTCGTAGTATCCCAAGTCGGACATTCCCATGTATTTGCCGATCAGCAGCTTGTCAAGGTTGCGGCTGAAATAGTTGATGACGTTGAACAGGAATTGG
>ENA-ORUL01001529-ORUL01001529.1-human-gut-metagenome-genome-assembly--contig:-NODE-1529-length-15860-cov-3.204619_pt1 | contig 15860 bp, 10 predicted proteins | sample MGYA00242084_ERZ509219 | MGnify/ENA primary metagenome ERZ509219 (study PRJEB26280, sample SAMEA2338792) | human gut metagenome | biome: human gut; feature: human-associated habitat; material: faeces...
GTACACGGTTATCAGTTTGAGATTGATCCTTCCCAAAGAGCCTGGTCGGGTGGTATCTACGATGAAGCGCGTAGAGGCTGGCTGTATCCTCTGACGCTAAACCCGTCAGCTCAAACCGCTTTCAAAAACAATGCATGGAATAAGGCTCGTGTTGAAGCTGTCGGCAATTCTATCCGTACTTGGATAAACGGAGTGCCTTGCGCTAACATCTGGGATGATATGTCGCCTTCCGGATTTATAGCTTTGCAAGTGCATGCTATTAAAAAAGAGGCAGATGAAGGAAAAACAGTCAGCTGGAAGAATATCCGCATTTGTACGACGGATGTAGAACGTTATCAGACACCGGTATCTGCACCTGAAGTGAATCTGATTGTCAATACAATTTCGCCCAACGAGGCAAAAGAAGGATGGAACCTATTATGGGATGGTAAGACAACTGACGGATGGAGAGGAGCTAAACTCTCTACTTTCCCCGCAAAAGGCTGGAAAATAGAAAATGGGCTCTTGAAAGTTATAAAAAGCGATGGTGCCGAATCGGCCAACGGTGGTGATATTGTGACTACTCGTAAATATAAGAACTTTATTCTGAAAGTAGACTTCAAAATTACCGAAGGAGCGAATAGCGGAATTAAGTATTTCGTTAATCCGGACTTGAATAAAGGCGAAGGTTCTGCTATCGGCTGTGAATTCCAGATACTTGATGACGCTAAACATCCGGACGCAAAATTGGGTGTGAAAGGAAACAGGAAATTAGGATCGGTATATGATTTGATTCCGGCCCCAGAAAATAAACCTTTCAATAAAAAAACATTCAATACAGCTACCATTATTGTAAAAGGCAACCATGTGGAACATTGGCTGAATGGAGTTAAATTGATAGAATATACTCGTAACAGCGATATGTGGAATGCATTAGTAGCATATAGCAAATATAGAGACTGGCCTAATTTCGGAAATGCCAAAGAAGGAAATATACTTCTTCAGGATCACGGCGATGAAGTTTGGTTCAAAAACGTGAAGATCAAGGAACTGAAATAATGCGTTTTTTGAATATTGTTTTTCGGTTTTACAATGAGTAATATCCTGATAATTACGCACTTTTGTCTAACGAACATCAAATGTCCTAATATTATGAAACGAATACTTTTTATCATCAGCTTATTATTCTTTATATCCGGACAATCATCAGCTCTAAAGACGATACGTATGTATCCCACTGACCGGTCGACAAACTCACACCAACATGATAAGAAAAAAATTGCAATATATGGTGACGAGCTCAAGGGTCTGGCAAAAAAGATCAAACGGGGTGTTAATGGCTTCGAAACTATACATTTAACCCGAGCAGGATTAAATGCAATATCCACAGCCGACGGACAATTACTCTTATTGTCCGGTAGCACACCGCTGCCGCCCGAAAGCCGAATTGCGATTAACCGTTATTTATCAGCCGGAGGAAATGTAATCGTTGTCGGCGATAAAGGGTTTGACTACGCTCCACAAGCTACGGATGAAGTTCCATTGGTTAAGTTTTCCGATCGGTCTTCTTACCAAATAAATCGCAAAGAGAAAGAACTGCCCGGCTATCGGGAAAAGGCTACAATCAAAGTCACAACATCACCTGATAACAAAGAAGCTCTGGAACTTTTTACGACTAAGAAGGCCATGCACAGTATGATGGTAGAAATATCCGCTCAAGATAAAGTAAAACCGGAACTTTCACTGCTGACATTCAACGCAAAAGGTTCTCCCTATATGGATTTATTAGCGTTGGAGATAGTAGATCATACAGGCAAGAAATGGTACAACTTTACAAAACTAACTGATACATGGGAAAAATACACCCTTTCATTTGCTGATTTTATACCCGAAGATTATAATAATCCGAATGAAGCTTATCCATTGCTACGCCCTGAAAATATCAGGACCATATCTATCGGAGTTAACCTGCTAACTGTATGGCGTGAAAAAGAAATGTACTGGGGAATCAGTTGTTTATCTTTAGCGAAAAATAAAAAAGATATTTATGCTCCAACCTCTGCCTTGAAGCCAATGGAACTTCCTTTTAAAGAAAATAATATATGTTTCCCTGCATGGCTATTTGACCCGTTCCGGGGGGAACGGAACAACTACTCCACTTATCCTGGTAGCAAAATGGGAAGTGACCACAACGCCAAATATGATACGAAACAGAAACGCGAAAGTCGTATCATTCCAATCCTGTCAGAACTTTCTTCCAAAAAAGCAGAGCAACCTATCGGTAATTTAGAGTTATATGCCGGAGGAGAATATAAAGGTTCGGCAGTTGCAACATTCGATCTTCCGCCAACAGTAACTCTCAAGAAGCCGGAAAGTCAGCAAGCACTTTCCAACATCATACATTACCTCTTGGAGAAACCTAAAATAATTGCGACCAAGATCAATACCTGCGTAATCAATGAGAAAATACGACCACAATTACATATTACTGTCAAAAACCCTTTATCGCAAACTGTGAGGGGCAAACTGAATATCGAAATTGCCGGAAAACTATCACAAAAAGCTGATCTTACCATTGCTCCCCTGGAAGTCAAAGAATGTTACATACCTCTCCCCGAAATACCGGAAGACTTTCCTTTCCAACATTTTACCTGGCAAATAACACTAAAAAACAATGGAAATGAGACAGATGTGTTCTGTGATTCGGTAGATGTAAAGAAAGCGATGCTCTATGCCTTCAGGCATCTAGTACGTAACCAGCAATTCTACCCGGACGGACGTATCAGCCACCATTATTTTGGAGATGCCTACGGAGTAAGAGCTATGTTCGCTTATCTACATTTCTTACAAAATGGAATGAGCTGTTTAAAAAGTAATGATGACTTCCAGCTCATAACTCCGAAAGAAATAGAAGATTGCGCATTTCGTTTTTACGATATGCTAGCTGACAGGCAAACTGAAGATGGCAAACTCCCTATGGGATATTTGGAACATTCAGACGGATACAATGTTGCAGACGGCGGACAAATAACCCTGGCTATCGCACAATCTTTACCTTATATAACTGATTATGCCCGAAAAGAAAAATATCAGAAACTCTGTTCACGATTCCTCAACTGGGCAGAAACGTTTTATATAGACAGCATACGCTCCGCCCAATTAAAAATAAGTGATCCTCAAGAGTTTGAAAAAGGGAATGCTTACGAAGGAATGTATGGTTTGGGAGAATATGGAAGAAAAAAAGTACTGACAGGCCCTTCCTGGGTCGGAGCAGATATCCTGGCAGTCCAACTTTGTATGGGAGCACTACAAAAAGATGCGACCCGAATACAATACCAAGCAATTGCCAAAAGAAATGCCAACTATTATGTAAAAGCAGTGTATCCCGCTTCAGGCTACTATCAAGCTGAAGCCTTATTCTGGGTCCGGTCTGTATTAAACGATCACAACCTGAATGAAATAATAGATAGCAATCTAAAGCGGACTTTCATTCCTCCTCTATTAAAAGGATGTGAGAATGAGATGTATCTCCGAGGAGGGCGTTGTACATTAAATGCCTTACCACTACTATATTACAAGCGCAACATTCAAGATTCACCGGAGGTCAGAGCCATTTTACTAAAATATATCTGGGCATTCGGTTCTGAAAGTTCATTCGGGTCAATGAAACGTTTATCTGAAAATTATCCTAAAGCTGTACACGGAGAATCATTAACGGTATCAAAATATGCAGCTTTAAGCGCCCTATGGGCTATGGAATTATTAGTACCAGGTTCCACCCTTTTGCCAGAAATGAGGAAACCGTAAGATGTTATTAACGCGAAATGAGGACTAATTTGCGTATTTCCACTGATGAAGAAATGGCAAATCCTCTATTTTTGTTGTAAACTTATGCTAGATACATAAAGCACTTAAATCGTTTAATTCAAATTTATAGTATGAAAAACAAAGTCCTTCTATTTTTTATCGGGGTCATCCTCTGCTCTATGGACCTTTTTGCACAAGAACGGAAAATATCCGGCATTGTAAAAGGAGAAAACGACCAAGAACTAATCATTGGAGCAAATGTCATCATTAAAGGGACGAGACGGGGAACAGTAACTAACACCCATGGTAAGTTTACTATCTCCGTCGGACAATCTGACAAAGAACTTGAAATAAGTTATGTCGGAATGCAAAAGAAAACAATCAAACTGGAAGCCAACAAATCCAGTTACGTGATTGAACTGGAAGAAGAATACAATTCATTGGAAGACGTCATAGTTATAGGTTATGGGACTCAGGCCAAACGTGATGTTATCGGTTCCATTACGACTATTTCATCCAAAGACCTGGATTCTAATTCCGGAGGAAATATCAATACTGCTTTGCAGGGAAAAATTCCGGGTATGCAAATCATATCAACGTCCGGTGAACCAGGAGCCGGATCATTGATTCAAATCCGTGGTGCTTCTTCGATAAACGGGAGTAGCGAACCTCTCTATATTATAGACGGTACACCGATTGAAAGCGGAAATATATCCTCTATTGACGGTGATGCTACCTTCAGCCCCATTGCAGGTATTAATCCCAATGACATCGAATCTATCGAGGTACTAAAAGATGCAGCTTCTGCCGCTATTTACGGTTCACGTGCTGCCAACGGTATCGTCATTATTACAACCAAAGGCGGTAATAAGTTTGAAAAAATGGCACCGGTTGTTACACTTAGCCATACGTCAAGTATCGTTTCCATTTCACGCAAACTGGATGCGATGAATGCTGAACAATTTCGTGCTGCATATAAAGAAGCTCGTGAAAATAATAATCAGACTGCCGAACAAAACTGGATTGTAAACCCATTTCACCCTTACTATAACCGCACGACGGACTGGCAGGACGTCATATTCAGAACAGCATATCAAACCCGCAATGACATAAGTGTACGTGGTGGAAACAATAGTTTCTCTTACGGTGTATCAGCCGGATATCGCGATCTTAAACCAGTAGTAGTCACCTCGTGTGATTGAACAGGAGATCACCTCTAAAATAGAAGGAATGGTCTCGTCAGTGGTCGGTGTCGAGAAAACGTCCTCTACCTCCTCCTACGGAAGTGGAAATGTGGTAATCAAACTGAAAGAGAATGCCAACATATCTGCCGTCCGTTTTGAAATATCTTCCCTGTTGAAACAAGTAGCCGGAAAGTTACCTGAGGGAGCCGGCTATCCCTCTTTGTCGGGAGGAGATGTCGGAAGCGGCATGAAACAGAGCTCCAGACAAGTTTTGTCTTATATCATCAATGCGGATATGGATCCGGCTTATATTCAGAATTATGTGGAGAGAAATATCAAGCCCTACCTGACACAGATTGATTATGTGCGCGAGATCACTGTTTCGGGAGCACCTCAAACTTATCTGGATATTGAGTATGACCCGATAGAGTTACATAATTACGGTTTAGAATCCAGTATAATCACATCAGGACTTCAAAACTTTTTAGGGCAACAATCTATTGTAGGAGATATTGACCGGATCGACCGCAACGGTAATAAAGAACGTATCACACTACTTCTGGAGACTGAAGCACTCGGATCTGATATTGGAAAAACGCCACTAACCACCATCAATGGCAAAATCATCTATTTGGATAATATTGCTAAATTAGATTATAAGAAACGGCGGGAAGACAATTTTTACCGCATCAACGGTCTGAATACAATCAATCTAAGTATATCAGCCGATGCTGATGTGAATATCATCACAGCTTCCGCCGAACTGCGTAAGCGGATGGAAGAGGTACAAGCCAATCTTTCAGATGGATTCTATGTCTCTCTGACTAATGATGAGGCTAAAGAGGTGCGTGAAGAGGTCAACAAACTGATAAAGCGAACATTCCTATCGCTACTATTTCTTTTTCTATTCATCTGGATATCAAGCCGAAGCGGTCGTTATCTATCCATTATCGCTGTGTCACTCTTTGCCAATGTGCTGATAGCAGTTATCTTCTTCTATCTGTTTGACATAGAGTTGAATTTAATCTCGTTAGCCGGTGTTGCCGTATCATTCGGAATAATGATTGATACCACCATTGTGATGGTGGATCACTACAGTTATTACCGCAATAGAAGTGTCTTTATTGCTATCTTGGCGGCACTGCTCACCACAATCGGATCATTAGTGGTTATCTTTTTTATGCCCGACTATGTAAAGGGAACGCTGAATGATTTTGCAACCATTATTATTATCAATCTCTGTGTTGCCCTGTTTGTAGCCTTGTTTTTTGTACCGGCAATAATTGATCGCAACGGTCTGAACCGCCGCCAAGAGAAAAAGCACTATCGTCGCTGTCGTAGAATCATAAAATGGAATAAATTCTACAATGGCTATATTACCTTTACTCAAAAACGGAAATGGATCTACATCACAATTCTGGTGTTGGCATTTGGCATTCCATTGAACCTGTTGCCACAAAAATTGGATCAGCCTTATTATTTATATGGCAATAAAGGAAAGCCAGAGCTCAAATGGTACGAAGTGCTATACAATAAGACAATCGGCAGCGAATTTTATCAAAACAAATTGCGCCAGCCGCTTGAGAAGATAACAGGTGGAACCCTACATCTATTCTCATCCACTCAATCCTCCCGCACATTTACGCAGAGTGACCCTGGTGTAAAACTTTATATATCGGCCAAACTGACCGAAAAAGGCGATGCGGAAGAATTGAATCAAAAGATGTGGCAAATGGATCACTTTCTGGCAGAATATAAAGAGATCGAACGATTTGTGACCCAAGTGAAAGGAGAAAGTGGTACTATTGAAGTAGAGTTCACCGATGAGTACAAGTATGGGGCATTCCCACGACACTTGGAGTCGCAAGTGATAAAAAAAGCGCTATCAATAGGTGGTGTAGACTGGAGCACAACAGGGGTAAGTGAGAAAAGATTCTCTAACTCACTCACACAGAGACAAGGATCACACCGCATCGGACTAAGCGGTTATAACTATGACCAACTTTACAAACATGCTGAAACGATAGTCGAAAAGATCAAAAAGAATAAAAGGGTTACTAATATCGGTATCGAGTTAGGAGGTTCCGGCGATTGGGCCAGTCAGGACAATATGGCTGATGAGATGTATATCAAATATGATATGAAAAAAATCACACTCTATGATCTGAATCTCAACCAAGGGTACTCTGCACTGTCTGCACTGCTCAACGAAGGGGCAATAGGCACTTATCGCAATAAAGACCAGTACATAGCCATTGATTACCACTCTACACAACGTGATAAATTTGATGTATGGCATTTGATGAACAGCTATATAAATGTAGGAGACAACCCGATCCGCTACTCTCATATCGGAGAGATCGGCCGGCGTTCTACCAGCATTCAAATTACCAAAAACAATCAAGTGTACTCGCTTGATGTGTCATTTGATTATATGGGACCGACTGAACTGTCCGATTCATTCATCAAGAAAACGACCGAAGAAGTGAATGCTACTCTGCCGGTAGGTTTTCGCACAACCAATACAAGTTACGGATGGTATAATGACAGGGGAACGCAATATTGGCTGATTCTGCTAATTGTTGTCATTATCTTCTTCACTTGTTCGATCTTGTTTGAGTCGCTACGCCAACCACTTGTGATTATATCGCTGATTCCTATATCATTTATTGGGACTTTTTTGACATTCTATTTTTCCCGGATTAATTTTGGAACAGGAGGTTTTGCATCATTGGTTTTATTGAGTGGATTGGTGGTTAATGCCGCGATTTATGTCATAAACGAGTACAACGCCATTCGTAATAATCATCCCGACCGAGCTAAACGAATTTCTCCCGTAAGACTCTATGTAAAGGCTTATAACCATAAGATTATCGCGGTCTTACTGACAGTATTATCTACTGTACTGGGATTAGTTCCGTTCTTGATTGATGGTCCACAGGCAGAAGCATTTTGGTTCTCCTTTGCAATCGGCACTATGGGAGGCCTACTGTTTTCAATGATCGCATTGGTGTTCTTTATGCCAATATTGATGCCGTTATTTCATAAACACGAAATACACTGCTGCAATCAGACAAATAAATGCAGCCAGATGATTCCAATGTAAAGCCTCACCTTTAAAGAAGATGGTAGTGAACACTGTAAAAATAACAAGTGTTATCACCTCTTGGATGACTTTCAGTTGCATCAACGAAAACGGGCCTCCATTGCCTATAAAGCCAATACGATTGGCCGGTATCTGACAGGAATATTCAAAAAAAGCGATTGCCCAACTGAACGCAATCACACCGATCAGCGGAAGAGCAGCAAACCAGCTGTACTCCTGTTTCATCTTTAAATGTCCGTACCAAGCGAATGTCATAAAGACATTGGATACGACCAGCAACAAAATGGTATAGAATCCTTTCATAATAACCTATTCAAATTAATCTATTTTATCTGGTAATAATTCTTCCTGTACATTGGTCATGCTCCCCCAAAGACTGTAACGTGCCTCCGGATTCATCGCTTCCAGTTGTCGCAAAACACCTTTCATATCACTGCGGCTGGACTGCGATTCATAGGGACAATTCTTCACTTGTTTCTGATAATGGCGCAAAGCCGCCAATTCTACCAAATCGGCTTCGTGAACCAGACACATCGGACGGATAATTGTCATATCAAACTTCTTCATCATCAACCGGGGCGGCATTGTACTGAATGCTCCCTGATAAGTGATATTCATCAATAAAGTTTCCAGAATATCATCCATGTGGTGACCGAGAGCGATTTTATTGCATCCGTGCTCCTTGGCAACAGTAAACAAAGCTTTCCGGCGGTTCCATGAGCAGAGGAAGCAGGGAGATTTACGTGTATCGGTAGCAGGATCAAAGGCAGTCTCATACTGTACAAAGGGAACTCCATACGCTTCACAGTGCGCTTTCAAATATTCCGTATCACTCTGATAAGGAATATTCTTCATCACCACATGAACGGCAACGACAGAAAAACGAGGCTTATAGATACGTGCGCGTTTACCCAACAGTTCAACAAGCGCCAACGAATCTTTTCCTCCTGACAGTCCGATAAGGATTTTGTCTCCTTCTTCTATCAATCCATATTGCACCACTCCTTTACTAAACCGCCGTTCAATGCGGCGAATGGCTTTCTCTTCTTCCGTAAATTGTGTCATATCTTTGAAAATCGGCTGCAAAAGTAAGCGAAAAGAATGATTTAAAGAAGAATTAACATAATAGAATCACTGAAAAAGGGTTTATTTCTAATAAATTTGTACTTTTGAACAATTGATAAATGGACCGGTGCCCGAAAGCAGCAATGTTTTCAATCTACCCGTCACTCATAAACGCTCAAAACGATGAAAGGAAAATATATTCTATTTTTAATTTGCAGCCTCTTCCTTTGCGAAGTCTCTGCACAAACGTTGGAACAGGCACGCACCTTATTTACCAAAGGTGAGTACGAACAAGCCAAACCAGTTTTTAAGAAGTATACTAAATCACAACCGTCGAACGGGAATTATAATTATTGGTATGGCGTATGTTGCCTGAAAACCGGAGAAGCGGAAGAAGCTGTGAAACCTCTTGAGATAGCAGTGAAAAAACGTGTTACTAGTGGACAACTCTATCTGGGACAAGCATATAATGAAACGTATCGTTTCGAAGATGCAGTAAACTGTTTTGAAGAATATATCGCAGATTTAAGTAAACGGAAGAAATCGACGGAAGAAGCGGAGAAACTTCTGGAGAAAAGCAAATCTGACCTTCGTATGTTGAAGGGGGTTGAGGAAGTATGTATCATCGACAGTTTCGTTGTGGACAAAGCAACTTTCCTGAACGCTTACAAGATCAGCGAAGAATCGGGCAAACTGTTTACTTTCAATGAATTCTTCAAGACAGAAGGAGATCATCCGGGAACTGTTTATGAAACAGAAATCGGAAATAAAATTTATTATAGCGAAAAGGGCGAGAAAGGTAATCTTGATATCTTTTCAAAGAACAAGTTGTTGAATGAATGGAGTGACGGACGTCCGTTACCGGGTAGTATCAATGCTTCCGGGAATGCGAATTATCCGTTTGTTCTATCGGATGGAGTCACCGTTTATTACGCCAGCGATGGCGAGGGATTGGGTGGCTATGATATTTTTGTCACTCGCTACAACACGAATACCGACACTTATCTTGTTCCGGACAATGTAGGTATGCCATTCAATTCACCGTACAATGATTATATGTACGTCATTGACGAATACAACAATCTCGGATGGTTTGCTTCCGACCGTTTCCAACCCGAAGGAAAGGTATGTATTTATGTGTTCATTCCTAACACTTCCAAGCAGACTTATAATTATGAAGCAATGGAACAGCAACAGATTATTCGTCTGGCACAGATTCATTCGCTGAAAGAAACCTGGACGGATAAACAAGCGGTTACCGAAGCACTGCAACGATTGAAAGCTGCTATCAGTCATAAGCCCAAAGAACGCCGTGCCATGGACTTTGAGTTTGTCATTGACGACCATACGACTTACTATCTGATGAGCGACTTTAAATCCGCAAAAGCAAAGTCACTTTTCCAGCGTTACCAGCAGATGGAGAAAGACTATTATCAGCAAGAAGAAAAGCTGAATAGCCTGCGTCAACAATATGCCGGTGCCAACCAACAGGGAAAAGAGAAAATGGCTCCTGCCATCCTCGACCTCGAAAAGCGGGTACTGCAAATGTCCGAAGAGCTGGATACTCTTGAAGTGAATGTACGCAATGCAGAAAAAACAAAATAAATTAATAACTCTGAACTATGGATATACTCATTATCGCCGTTCTCATCATTGCCGCAGTCATACTGTTTCTGGTAGAACTGTTCGTCATCCCGGGCATTAGTCTGGCCGGAATTTCTGCATTGGTTTGTATTCTTTATGCCAACTACTATGCGTTTGCCAATTTAGGTATGGCAGGAGGATTTATCACTCTTGGCATATCGGCGATTGCCTGCATCGGATCATTGATCTGGTTTATGCGATCGAAAATGCTGGACAAACTGGCGTTGAAAAAAGATATCGATTCAAAAGTAGACCGTAGCGCAGAAGATAGCGTCAAAGTGGGTGATATAGGAATCAGTACTACCCGCCTGGCACAAATCGGTTATGCCGAGATTAACGGAAAAATTGTAGAGGTAAAGTCAATAGACGGATTCCTCAATGAAAAGACTCCGATTATTGTAAGCCGTATCACCGACGGTACAATTATGGTTGAAAAACACAAAGAATAATATTCACTTAATAATAACATCAATGGAATCATCTTTCTACTTGCCTATCTTTCTGATAGCTGGAGGTATTATCTTCTTGATAATATTTTTCCATTACGTGCCGTTCTTCCTCTGGTTGTCGGCAAAAGTGTCGGGAGTTAACATCTCGCTGATACAACTATTTTTAATGCGTATACGTAACGTTCCGCCGTACATCATCGTGCCGGGAATGATCGAGGCTCACAAAGCCGGTCTGAAAAACATTACCCGTGATGAACTGGAAGCCCATTATCTGGCGGGAGGACATGTAGAAAAGGTGGTTCACGCCTTGGTATCCGCATCGAAAGCGAATATCGAATTACCTTTCCAGATGGCTACTGCTATCGACCTTGCAGGACGTGACGTATTCGAAGCTGTACAGATGTCTGTAAACCCGAAAGTGATCGACACACCTCCTGTTACGGCTGTTGCAAAAGACGGTATTCAGCTGATAGCCAAAGCACGTGTTACGGTACGTGCCAACATTCGTCAGTTGGTCGGTGGTGCAGGTGAAGATACGATCCTTGCCCGTGTAGGCGAAGGTATCGTTTCATCTATCGGTTCTTCTGAAAACCATAAATCGGTATTGGAGAATCCGGATTCTATCTCTAAACTTGTACTTCGTAAAGGTCTGGACGCAGGAACTGCTTTCGAGATTCTGTCTATTGATATTGCGGACATCGACATAGGTAAGAACATCGGTGCGGCTCTGCAAATCGATCAGGCTAATGCAGATAAGAATATTGCACAGGCAAAAGCTGAAGAGCGCCGTGCTATGGCAGTAGCTTCCGAACAGGAAATGAAAGCAAAAGCACAGGAAGCTCGTGCTAAAGTAATCGAAGCAGAGGCTGAAGTTCCTAAAGCGATGGCTGAAGCTTTCCGCAGCGGCAACCTAGGCATCATGGATTATTATCGCATGAAGAATATTGAAGCTGATACCTCCATGCGCGAGAATATCGCCAAGCCGGCAACGGGTAATGCAGGCAATCAGCCATTGAGCAAATAATCGTTCACAAACGCCGGAATCCGATTTCATTTCAGTTGTAAGACGCACTCCCCTTTTCTAAAGGAAAAAGATAGTAGCTTCTTCTGAACTTAAATCCGGTTCCGGCGTTTCTATTTATAGATACAAATCCTATTATAAAACTAAAACCTTTCAATAACATGAAAAAGTACTTTCCATCCTCTGAATTGATAATCAATGAAGACGGTTCAGTATTCCATCTTCACGTAAAGCCCGAATGGTTGGCAGACAAAGTAATTCTGGTAGGTGACCCCGGACGTGTAGCACTCGTAGCTTCTCATTTCGAAAACAAAGAATGTGAAGTGGAAAGCCGCGAATTCAAAACCATCACGGGTACTTATAAAGGTAAACGGATTACGGTAGTCTCTACAGGAATCGGTTGCGATAACATCGACATCGTAATGAATGAATTAGATGCACTCGCCAATATCGACTTTGTCACCCGTGAAGAAAAAGATCAGTTCCGCCAACTGGAATTAGTGCGTATCGGCACATGTGGCGGCCTACAACCCAATACGCCTGTCGGAACTTTTGTATGTTCGCAAAAGTCCATCGGTTTCGACGGGTTACTGAATTTCTATGCCGGACGTAATGCCGTATGCGATTTGCCTTTCGAACGTGCTTTCCTCAATCACATGGGTTGGTCGGGAAATATGTGCGCGCCTGCTCCTTATGTCATTGATGCCAGCGAAGAACTGATTGACCGGATTGCCAAAGAGGACATGGTACGTGGAGTAACAATCGCTGCCGGAGGTTTCTTTGGTCCGCAGGGACGTGAACTTCGTGTTCCATTGGCAGACCCGAAACAGAATGATAAGATTGAATCTTTCGAATATAAAGGCTATAAGATTACTAACTTCGAAATGGAGAGTTCGGCTTTGGCAGGACTTAGCCGGTTGATGGGACACAAGGCTATGACCGTCTGCATGGTGATAGCCAACCGGCTCATTAAAGAGGCCAATACAGGATATAAAAATACAATTGATACACTGATTAAAACTGTACTTGACAGAATATAGAGGTACGCTCTTCTGAAAGAATAAAAATGTAATCGTTAGAATAGAATTATAGAGCTACCTAACGAGTTCTAAATATTGAAATTCCCCCACGCTACAAATAGTTATAGCGTGGGGGAAATTCTTAATAAGGGACTTGTTAGACAGTCCATTTTTATCATTTAGCCTATCTTCAACATAGTGTCACTATGACGCCGTGATAGTAACGCTATAATACGATTATAGTGACATTATCCGAGAAGGATAGCGTCACTTTATCACACAATTATTTTTAATTTGATTTTTTATCAATAACCAATCGTAAATCTCTCCTGGTGGTGTTTCGGATATTCCAGTTCATCAATCATGGCGGCGGCATAATCTTCAACAGAGATATGGCTGTTTCCTACAATATCTACAATCATATCATCTTTTCCCAACCGATAACGCCCTGTACGTACTCCCGGACGCATATCTGCTGCCGGAGAGAAGAACACCCAGTCTATTTCTTTCTCTTTCTTCAAGAAGTTCAGATAAAACTCTCCTAAGGCTTTCACTCCCGGCAATATATTTTCGGGTACTTCACCGGAATCCATCAGACGCAAGCCCGGAGCGATAAACAAAGAACCGGCACCGCCCACCATCAAAAAGCGATTAACACCCGCTTTCTTCACTCCATCAATAATGGTCAGATAAACTTTGATTGTTTCATCGTATATATCAGGATTATTCCATCCCGGATTGAACGCACTAACAACGGCATCCGCGCCTTTACAAACGTCGGCCACTTCATCAAGCACGGCTACATCGGCTTTCACCACTTTCAGATTTTCATTCTCTATCTTTATCTTTTCCGGATGACGAACTACTGCCGTAACCTCGAAACCACGATTCAATGCTTCATTCAGAAGGGCAGAGCCCACAAAGCCGCTTGCCCCGATAAGGACTATCTTTTTCACTTTCTCCATATTCAAATCTATTATAATGTTACTACTATTATAATAGTAACACTACAATATTCAGAATGTTGGTTCTCTTTTAGAAAATTAATTATCCGATATAAGATTCTATCGTCTCTCTTAGCCTCTCCAAAGAATAGGGTTTTGAAATAACGGCGTTACATCCGGCTTGAATAGCCTGTTGCTGTTCAGTATAGAAAGCATACGCGGTCACTGCAATAATAGGCACAGTCAGAGAAATAGTACGGATCTTTTCAGTGGCTTGAATACCGTCCATGATCGGCATACGAATATCCATCAGAATCAAATCCGGCTTTTCGCGGATGAAACTATTGATGGCTTCCTGTCCGTTGCGTACCCATGAAATAATATATTCCTTATTCAGAAGAATATTAAGTTGGGCAAAGTTCGACTCAATGTCTTCTACCACCAATATCTTTTTACGTTTATCCTCATCGACATTCTTCTTATGCGGAAGTCTTCTTTCGACAACCTCCTTCGGTATTTCCTGATAGGGTAAATAGAGTGCAAACACACTCCCCTGCCCTAATTCTGAAGTTACTTCGATACGGCCGCCCAGTCGTTCTACAATGCTTTTACAAATTGAAAGCCCTAATCCGGTGCCTTGCACAAAATCATTCAGTTTCTCAAACCGGGTGAAAATTTGAGGGAGTTTCTCTTTGGATATACCGCAACCCGTATCGCTGACATACAGTTTCAGCCAGGATCCTTCATATTTCAAGCCTAAAGTTATACTTCCCTTTTCCGTATTTTTAATCGCGTTCGACAAGAAATTGAACAATACCTGCATCACACGGTTACGATCAGTAGAAGTCCAGTATTCTCCTTCGGGACGAATCACTTTCAATTCTACATTCGACTTCATCTTCAGCTGGTGCACTTTTTCCACTTCTTCCACTAGTCCTGCAATCTCAACCTGCTGGAAATGCATTTCCGATTTGCCGGATTCAATACGGGAAAGGGCTAAAATATCATTGATTAACTGTAATAACAAGTTACTGTTTTTCTGAATAATTTCCAGATACTCCATTTTCTCTTCTTCACTTTCTGTCACTGCGATAATCTCCGAAAAACCAACAATAGCATTCAACGGAGTACGAATTTCATGGCTCATATTAGCTAAAAAGACCGACTTCATTTTATCAGCATCTTCCGCACGACGTTTAGCTTCGATCAATTCCTGCGAACGCTGAATCCGGTCTCCGATGTCATGTATCAACGCAAGTACCCTGTTTCCTTCAAAGGGGGCGATACGTGCCTGAAAATAATGCAGACTTCCATCCACTTCAAGCGGATATTCTATTTCCTTCAACTTACCATCACGCAAACATTCCCTAATGTTACAAATAAACAAGTCGCTAACCTCCGGTGAATAAATAGATCGTCCATCTGCTCCGCGTAGCACTTCCACAGGGTGAAGCAATATCGTTCCCGGTGCCATCAGGACATCGGTAATAAAGAAATTATCATCAAAAATAAAAATGAATTCCGGCAATGCTTCAATTATTTTGCGATTATACTCTTCCAGATATTTGATATGTTGCTCCTTTTCGCATTGTGAAGTGACGTTCACCGTATATGCCAGCAGTTTACCCGGATGACTTTCGCA
>ENA-ORUL01001540-ORUL01001540.1-human-gut-metagenome-genome-assembly--contig:-NODE-1540-length-15740-cov-3.691744_pt1 | contig 15740 bp, 14 predicted proteins | sample MGYA00242084_ERZ509219 | MGnify/ENA primary metagenome ERZ509219 (study PRJEB26280, sample SAMEA2338792) | human gut metagenome | biome: human gut; feature: human-associated habitat; material: faeces...
CTGGGCTTTGCGCATAAAAAAAGGCTGTGTCAGCGTTTTGACACAACCTCTTTTGATTTCTGTCATGTGTAAGGCTCAACAATTCGACAGTTACTGACTAAATTAGAACTATTTCTAATCGAAAAAGTATTTCACATTCATCATCCTCTTTCTTCAAAAAATTGTATATTTGCTGAATATGAAAAAACATTTGTTGATGATGTGATTCGTTACAGAATGAGTTTAATAACATTAGAGACGAGTGGTAGATATTGTTTTCCTGACAAGCACAAATAAATTATGAAAAAAAATGTAATATTGGCGGGAGCCGGTGTATCATTAGACCCACCAGCAAATTTCCCGATAGCCATAAGAATCATAAACCAACTTAAACAAGTGATTTGGCCTAATCATATTGAACTTCCCAAGAATGATATTCGAGATGGTGACATTAATAAGTTGGAAGGAGATTTTATTCGTTTTGAACAACTCATAGACACTTTGTCGACCTATGATCCCGAATTGACGGTACTTGATGCCGTCGGTTACTATCAGACCCCAAATTTGAATCATTTCAATTTAGCCCAAGCCGCTATAATGGGAGATTATGTTATTACCCCCAATTTCGACTCTCTGATAGAACAGGCTATTTTGAAACTAAACTATATTCCGAAGAGTATATGTACAGAAAATGATTTCAACGAATATACCCCCAACAAGGAAGCCGTGCCTGTATTCAAGATTCACGGGAGCTTTTTCAAGTACACCGGTCACAGGGATGAATATGAGATCAAGAAAGAGACAATGCAGGCTTCCTTGACATCGATCGCTGCCCGAAATTCCTTGTTTAGTTTGAGCGAAGAGAAATTCCACCTATTAAAAAAAGCCATTGCGGAATCCGATAAGCTGATAATCGTTGGATATTCAGGCTCTGATGATTTTGACATCATTCCTAGTCTGATTGATATTCGTCCAAGTCATGTGGTTTGGATAGAACACGAAATGAACGCACCAAAAGATCATGTAACCCTTGAGGACAAGAGTGAAGAAGTTCTGTCATCCATACAAAAAATGGCTGGGGTTTTACCTGGAAAGGAAAATTTCTTAAAGCATCTGGCGGACTTCGGTTCTACGATTGAATATTACCGCTTGAATACCGCTGCTTATTTATCTGCTTTATTTGGACAGAAAGAACTACCGGATGAACCTGCTCCTACATTGACCTTAAACTTCGAACAACATATTAAAAGTTGGGGAAATAAACTTTCCATCGAAATGAAGAAGGATATGGTTGCAAGGCTTTACTATGACCTTAGTATGTATCAGGAAGTTTTAGATATTTGGGGAGACATTGAACCTACCTCCCCTATGTACATAGAATCCCTTTTTTCTTGCGCCAAATGTCTGGACCAGTTGTCAAGATATAAAGAGAGTGCAATGATAATCGATCAACTATTGCAATTGGACAATATCATGAAACATCCTTTATACCCCCTGCTACTGGAAAAGAAAGCATATGTGAATTCTAAATTTGGCGAGAAGGAATCAAATCGCTTAAGTAATCAAGAAATTGAAGCCTTATTTTTAAAAGCCATTGACATCCAAGAGGGTAACAATTCCAATTGTTTTAGTTTTTATAATAATTATGGACTCTTTTTACGGGATAGAAATCGGATAAGTGAAGCTGAAAAATATTACGATCTTGCCTTGAAGCAAGCATACGAAAAAGGTAATCTAAAATATATTACTTGGATTATGAATAATCAGGCGACCTTATTATTCGATAAGGGAAACTTTAACCAGGCATTGGCTATCGGCAACGAAGGATTTGCACTGTCAAAGAAGATTGGAGACTACCGACAAGCAGGGGTGTTTGAGAATTTACTGGCAAATATTTGTTTCATTAACGGACAAATAGAAGATTCAATCCAATATTGTAAAATCAGTATTCAACGTGATATAGTCCTGGGAAATGAACCAGACTCTTCGGTAAACTGGTTGTTACTTGGTGAATGTTACTTTGAAATAGAAGAATATAGTGAAGCCAGGAAATGTTATGACAAATCGTTACTTTGTTTCGATAATTCAGCAGATAAAGATTTCCTTTATGAACTTCGTTTCCTAAGATTGCTTTTGTTCTTGACTATTGGCTCATTTGAGAACGCATGGGAGGAATGTAACCAAATGGAGGATAACTCTTTCGACTTAAGAGAAACTCTATTCCACACACTGGCAAAAGGCATTATGACTCCATCTTATAATTTCGATGAAGTTTTGAATAGATTACAGGAAGATTTGAATGAGATTTATGTATATATCAATATGGTATATTATTTATCCTTATTAGAAATTCCAATTGAACAAATTGGAAAGAAACATATATATTATGCGTCTGACAAATTTATGGAACTTAAGAACTGGAATAGGTATAATCGCCTTCTAGCTTGGAATAAAAATAAAAAATAGAGAATATAAATACTTTATGGATATGATGTATTACGATTATTATCGAGATGATTTTGATATCTCAGAATGTCAACATCCTCTTCAGCCGGATTACAATTATATGATAAAAAAACTCAAAGAGTACAATATTTCAGAAGCAGAGGTGAAACTATTGTATTCTTCGGGGTATTACTGTTTGGAAAACATAGATATGATTGTAGACCGCTTTTATTTTGGCAGCCAACTTATTTATGACGGTGTGTCAGGATTTCATTTCTCTGAAATATCAAGATTATTATCAGAACCAAGATCAAGGGTATGGGTAAAGCATGCTGGTTCTCTTTCTGAAGTATTGTCTATTATAGAGAAATACCCCGAACAACATGGTACTTTATTTCGAGGACAAATTGATAATTATTTGATAAATAGAGAAATCAACAATCCTTTTTTTACCATACCCGGACTTGGAGAAGTTTCCCTTCTACCCTCTCTATGGAGGATTGTCAAAGAGAACCTCCCCAGTACTTATATTTCATATATTCCGATGAAGTTGCTTGAATGGTCATTAATATTTAGTCAGCAATTTGATTGGCAGAACATCCGTGAACAAATAGAGAAGACAGAAGGTCATTATCCTTCACTTACAGAATTGGAGGAGTGTAATGATGAATCATTAAAAGAATATGGGAAGATGGCTGTAGATCTCATGTATGGCCATAATACATATTACGCTGACACATTATCCACCTTATTGCAACATTATGGACTCTATACTCCACTACTCGATCTGACTGAAGATCTCAATGTTGCCCTATTTTTCAGTACACACAAATTTAATAGCAGGAATACTTCTTATGAGTTTATCGGCAATAATTCAGGGAAATCGGTCTTGTATCTAATTGAATATGATCCGGACAATATGAAAAAGTTTGAAGATAGGGAAAATTTAATCCAAACTTTTAAACCTTTAAGACCTATTCTCCAAAAATGTGTCATTTGTAAAAGTGATCCATTTTGTATTAATTTGCCGGCTATGTTTTTGAAAGGAATTATATATCTGGACTTTAAAATTTCTGAAAACATTTCAGGAATCAAACCTGAAGATATTTTCCCAAATGAGACAAAGGATCTTTTTTTATCCTACATTTCAAGAGATTCGCTTATCGGGAAACATGTAACCCGTTTCTAACAAAAGCACTCAATTGCAATCTGGATTTAAGAGGTTTAACCACGCATTGGTAATGTCTGCCACGTTGGTACATTCTACAATGGCAAATTCATCATGCCCATGTTCTATCTACAGTTAATAGATAAAATCTCGCTTATATTAGTTGTATAGCATTGTGACAAATTGTTTTGCCTCAAATGCCATTTTGCAGCTTTATCATTTCCTTGTGCAGCTATACGAACCCCATGCTTGTACTTTTCGTTAATCCGGTCAATGGCCTGCATCAGCATGTCGGATTTTCCTGTGTCATTTGCTTTAAAGAGGTTCAATTGGACACGATTCTGATCAGCAATCTCCATGATAATTACCCCTGCCTTTTTATATTGAAACCCCGGACGAAATACTTTCTTTAGCCCAAGTTGTGCATAATGAATAATCTCTCTTGTATCAGAAGAAGGAATGGGTAGTTTGACAATGATGCTCTTTGCATATTGGGGCTGGTCAGTCCGGAAGTGATTGGTATGTATAAATACCATTATCGAAACAGCTACCGACCTTTGTTGTCTTAACTTGCGGGCACAACTGCCGGCATAATTAGCAATAGCTTCTGCCACGACTTCATATTGGGAAGTCATCTCACCGAAAGACCGGCTGGTGCAAATTTGTTTTCGTGAAGAAGGCATAAGTTCCATATCAAAACACGGTTCGCCCAACAATTCCCAATAAGTACGTTCTCCCATGACGGTCATGTTTTTACGTACCCATTTGACCGGCATACGTATAAAGTCATATGCCGTTCTTACTCCATGTCTTTCCAGTTTGGCTGCCTGACGTTTCCCTATTCCCCAAACATCCGATATATCGAATAACTTCAATGCTTTCTCACGTTTGGCACAACTGTCAATAATACAAACGCTTCGGTAACCAGGATACTTTTTCGCAAACTTATTTGCCATTTTAGCAAGGTTTTTTGTCTCACCAATTCCTAAAGAGACAGGAATACCGGTTCCTCGTCTAACTGTTCTTACGATTGTTTCCCCATATTCATAAAGATTATAGTTTTGAAATCCTTTAAAAGAAAGAAAACTTTCATCGATCGAATATATTTCATATTCTTCAACGAAATGTCCGAGTAATGTCATTACTCGATTAGAAATATCTCCATATAAAGCATAATTTGAAGAATACACTGCTATGTTATGTTTTTCGATCAGTTCCTGACTCTCGTACAAGCTTTGTCCCATTTTAATACCAAGTTCTTTCACTTCATTTGATCTGGCAACAATGCAGCCGTCATTGTTCGATAAAACAACAACCGGACGATTATTTAGAGAAGGATTGAACAGACGTTCACAACTCACATAAAAATTATTTCCGTCAACCAGCCCTACCATTTAGTCTCCTGTAATGAAATTGCTTAATATTTGAAACAACAATTCCCCAAACAAGAAAATCATCTTCCTCTGATAATTTAATTGGGGAATAGGCCGGATTGGAAGGTAAAAGCCATGCACTATCATTTTCAACCTTAACTCTCTTCAAGGTGAACTCACCATTGATGTAGCAAGCTGCCAAACATTGGTCATAAGGGGTAATAGATTTGTCAATAATCAAAAGATTACCGTCTTCGATGCCATCTTCAATCATAGAATCTCCAACTGCAACAGTCACAAAGGTTGTCGATGAATTCTTGAATAGAAGCTGGTCGAAGTCAATCTTTCCAACGATCTGTTTTTGTACAAAAGAAGGCAGACCTGGATATTCACCAGTCAATACAGGCAGTGACTCAATGTTATGATGAAAATGTTCCTTATAGGTTTTGATGTTGGCTGTTACTACTCCCAATACTATCAAATTGTTTTTATCATTATTCCTAATCTTCCTGATTAAAAATTCACCATCTTTGATATAAGCGATAATATCATTATCATTGGGGAGGAGCGATTGGTCAATAACCAAAAGGTTCCCTTCTTCAATATTCTCATCAGACATTCCTCTTTCAGCGACAATGACAAAGGTATTATTGGGTTTTGGAGCAATAACCCTGTTCATATCAATGCTTTCCTGCAAATAGTCCTGCGCTGGATTTGGAAATCCCGCTTTGATTCCATCTGCAATGAATAGAATTTCGCTAACGTGCAACTCCTGCACGCCATATATATTTATTTCCTTTTTTCTCATTAGTGATCTCCTGTCACAAAGATAAGAGCAAGTTTGGTTAAGTGATGCAAGGGAAAATCAATAATGCTAATTTATAGTTAAGTGGTACCCTTAAATTATTAAATAGAGCCATAACAGAAAGAAAGTTTGCACTAACGAAACACTCAATTCCTGATAATGTCAAGCTCATATAGGACAAAGTAATATAATCTGTAAAGTTTTTCTAGGACAAGATAAAAGCTAGGTGCAAGGTGCAACTCTATATCTATATATAGGTTGCACCTTGCACCTAAGCAAATAATTGACTATCAATACGATTGCTTTAATAATTAAATTTTCATTTATGAAACTCTCTACATATACGGACAAATCCGGTCAAACCATAATAACTTAGGGGTCTAGTTTAGACTTCTTCTACAACTATATTGAGATATAAAATGGCCTCTACTATTCCTTCTATAAACATCAGCAAAACAAAGCAGTACAGCGAAGCATATTCAAACAATAGATTCGTTATCTATTCAAAATACATATTATGTAATATTCTAGTTTATAGACAAATATACTTATGTATCATTTTTTAAACTGATAACACTCTAATTACACAAAAAAGTTATATCTTTGCAAATAGAGAGCTCTTTGAAAAACAAAGCAAGACCATGAAATGATTCCTAAAAATAAAATCGTTACTTACTCGTTACCTATTTTTTGTTCGAGTTTCATAAATATCATTCTATCAAAACATTAGAGACACTGTCTAGTACTCATTCGGGTTATCTACTGTTATTGATACAAATGAGAAAAATGAAGCGAAACAAAGACGATAAAGAGTTAACAACCTAATAATAAGCCAATTATTACGTTTAATAACGAAAGCAACAGGCATAAATTTATTTTTAGATTAAAATCGTTACTAACTCGTTACCTACTTTTTTTCAGTGTCTATAGGTATCTGTGTAACAGACTGTTAATTTCACTTTTCTGTGTTATTTAGTCTTATCAGATGTGATAATCCAGAAAGTTTACTATTATCTTTGTTTGCATGAAACTCCCCATAAAACATATTGCCATACTCGTAATAGCCTCTTTGATAGCTATTTTTGCCTACCAGACATATTGGTTGGTCAGCATGTACCATACCATGAAAACAGACATGGAGCATTCCATTACCGAGGCTATGCGCACATGTGATTATAATGAAATGATGTTACGCATAGAATGCATGCGCCGTGATGACAAAGATCATGGTGAGATCTCTGTCTCTGCCGGGTACAATGATGAAGGTGGAACACTGGTTCGCAGCAGCACTACAGTTCATAAAGAGAAGGTTCCCAAAGGTATGGATGTACAACAGGACACCATTCTTAGAACCGAAAAAAAACTGGACACCCTGATCGTAGTCCGTAATGATCAGAGGGAAATAAAAGTAATCCCCCAGGACTCTACTTCGCAGGAAGTGAAAGCTGCCATGCTACAAACGAAAGGTGGTCTGGACCTATTATTGAAAGATCAGAGTAGCATGCTCGAACTGGCTACTTATTTTCAAAGGGGATTACATTCGGGACTTGACATAATCATGGATCCCGACTTTCAGTCCTACGACAGCCTGCTGACACTAAACCTGCAAGAAAGGGGAATAACACTTCCATATCGGATAGAATATCTGCGTTTCAGCCACACTCTCGATTCTACTCAGTTTTTTACCGATACCTTGGGAGTTGCCGGTACAGCGGACTACATCCCCGGACCGGATGCACATACTTACGACTATACTTTCGACATCCATTCACACTCGCTCTACCGCCTCCGGATGGATTCTGTAGCCGGAGTTATTGTCCGGCAGATGGCTGGTATACTTATTACTTCATTTATCATCTTGTTGATATTAGGATTCTCTTTCTGGTACTTGATCCGTACATTGCTGAAACAGAAAACACTGGAAGAAATGAAAAGTGATTTCACCAACAACATCACGCATGAATTAAAGACCCCTATAGCTGTGGCATATGCCGCCAACGACGCATTGCTAAACTTCGGACAAGCTGATGAGAAAGAAAAGCGAGACAGATATCTAAATATCAGCCAGGAGCAACTGCAAAGACTCAGTGGGCTGGTCGAACAGATACTAACGATGAGTATGGAACAGCGTAAGGCTTTCCGACTCCGCCCGGAAGAGATAACTCTTATCCCTTTGCTCGAAACATTAGCAGAGCAACACCGACTCAAAGCAAAGAAACCCGTCAGCATTGACTATAAAACAGAACCAGAAGATCTTACGGTATTTGCCGACCGGACTCATTTCAGCAATATTCTGAGTAATCTGATAGACAATGCCGTGAAATACTCACCAGAGAAAGCCGTTATCCATATCCGCTGTCGTGAAACAGAAGTTAACGGAAAAGTAGAAATCTCAGTCACCGATGAGGGAATAGGTATCGCACAAGAGAAACAAAAACATATATTCGACAAATTTTACCGTGTACCGACCGGAAATCTCCATAACGTAAAAGGATACGGTCTGGGACTCTACTATGTGAAAACAATGATTGAGAAGCATGGAGGCACAGTTTGTGTAGAAAGCGAACCTGGACACGGTAGTACATTCACCATTATGTTATGAAAGAGAAAATTAAAGTATTATTAGTGGAAGACGAACTGACCCTCGCCATGATTATCAAGGATACACTTGAAGAGAATGACTTCACCCTCACCATTGCTGCCAACGGTGAAGAGGGATTGCGTATGTTTTTCGACATACGTCCGGATGTACTGGTAGCCGACGTGATGATGCCACGTATGGATGGCTTTGAGATGGTAAGACGTATCCGCCAGACCGATAAACAGACCCCGGTACTTTTCCTGACAGCCCGTTCGGCCATCAATGACGTAGTAGAAGGTTTTGAATTGGGCGCCAATGATTACCTGAAAAAGCCATTCGGAATGCAGGAACTGATCATCCGTATTAAAGCATTGGTAGGTAAGGCATTCAGTTTTGCAGAAGAAAAGAAAATAACCACACGGTTTGAGATAGGCAACTATTTGTTCGATACCCTTGCACAAACACTGACACATGCCGGATTGAAACAAGAGCTCTCCCATCGGGAAACAGAAATTCTAAAACGGCTTTGCGAAAATCAGAATCAGGTAGTCAACACACAGAATGTACTACTCGACCTTTGGGGAGACGATAGCTTTTTCAATTCACGGAGCTTACATGTTTTCATCACTAAACTCCGACATAAATTATCGGCTGACGAACGTATACGCATCGTAAATGTCAGAGGAATCGGATACAAATTGATATTAAACTAAAAAAACAGCATGATAACCCCAAAGATATACAGCACATTTATACTGGCAATCATGTCTACGATAGCCTTTGCACAAACGGAACAACCGCAAGACAGCGTCACAGGTCATCGCAGGACTGTGCCCGAAATCCGTCAGGAATTACATCACAGCGACAGAAAGATTCAATCAGACAATAATCTCCCCGAAGAAACTCTGCACTCTGCAACCGGTGACAGTATGACTTTCCGTATGCCACACATAGAGAATATTCCATCCGGATGGATTATTCCCCAACTGGGTACTTCTTTCAATCCTTTCATATGGGACTACAACCGCTATAATGAGTTCGACCTTTCCGGAAACAGCTATCTTAGTACTTTCAGCAACCACAACACTTATCTCAGTATAGGAACCATAATAAAAGCAGGTGCTGTCTATTCCTTCATCCCCAACGACCGCTGGACTTTCTCGGGAGGAATATATGTAGCCCAATATACAATGCCAAGCTTGCGTATCCCCACTGCTCCAATGGCAGGTTCACGCTTCGATGCCGGCATCAACGGGAACATCACTTACCGACTTACAGACCATCTATACTTGAACGTATTCGGACAATATTCACTTAATGGCCAACGTAACTCTAAAATAGGCTATATGGTTCCCGATCTCTATATGCAAAGCCATTTCGGAGGTACACTCGACTACATGTTCAATGATAAATTCGGTATTACCGGGGGAGCTGTCCATGAATTTAATCCAATAAAAGGGCACTGGGAAACCACCCCTGTTTTCGGTCCCGTAATTCATCTAAAAAAGAAATAAAGGATTCACGGCAAGCTGATTATTTTCATATCTTTGCGACACTAAAGATAAACCCAACGGATATGAAGAAGCTGATATTCTTTTTGCTGCTGTTACTGAGTACGGCCTCACTTTCTGCACAGTCGGAATCACCGTCCGACAGCATCCGGCATTTGCCCTCTACCGTCAAACAATACGGAGACTTCCTGATCGACATGGGACTGTTTATGGCAGCTCCTCCCAAACTACCGGAATATAAATTCGAGCTGCCCGATGCGAGCAAAGATTATAGCCGAATATTCAGTCTAAATCCCGACATTATAATGACACAAGGGTTATCCAATGTATTCACGCCCTCTCTTTCATACGGATTTGGTGGTTTCTTCTCGTCTCCACAACAACTCCAGATGGGATCGTTTAAACTGAAAAACGGCATGCGCCTGAATACATACGGAGAATATAATGCCAAAGGCCAGAAGGTGCCTAACCATGGTGCCATGCCATGGGAAAAGAATAACTTCAAAGGTGCTTTTGAAATGAAATCTTCCGATGGTAATTTCGGTATCCGCATCGAGGTTCAACAAGGACGCTACTATCCATATTAAAAAAGAAAGAAATGAAAAACATACTGATTATCGGTGCAAACGGATTTACGGGTCGCCGGATACTGAACGATTTGTCGGCTAAACCTATCTACAATGTCACCGGATGTTCTTTAAGAGATGATATCTGCCCCGGAAAGGGTTACCGTTTTGTACGTACAGACATTCGGGACACAGATGCCGTACAAAGGTTATTCAATGAATCCCAACCGGACATTGTAATCAATACTTCTGCCCTTTCGGTGCCGGATTATTGTGAAACTCACCATGCAGAAGCTGAAGCCACGAATGTAACGGCTGTTGAAACCATTTCACATGCCTGTGAACAGTATGGCAGCCGTTTCATCCATCTGTCAACTGATTTTGTATTTGATGGTAAAAGCAATCAACTCTACAAAGAAGAAGATGAAGCCTCTCCGGTCAATTATTACGGAGTTACGAAACTGAAAGCTGAAAAAGTGGTGGCTGATTGCTGCAGCAATTATGCAATAGTGCGTGTAGTTGTTGTTTATGGAAAGGCTCTCACGGGGCAGCATGGCAACATTCTTCAGTTAGTTGTCAACCGGTTGAGAAAAGGAGAAACAATTCGTGTTGTATCCGACCAATGGCGTACACCGACTTTTGTAGGAGATATTTCGGAAGGAGTAGAAAAACTGATGTTTCACTCCTCCAACGGAATCTATCACATTTGCGGGAATGAATGTCTCACGATTGCCGAAATCGCCTACCGGGTAGCCGATTTTCTGAAACTGGACCGTTCTTTGATTGAGCCCGTCACTACCGAAGAAATGCAAGAGGCTACTCCCCGTCCTCGCTTTAGCGGATTGAGCATTGAAAAAGCTAAAACTGAAATCGGATACAACCCACACACATTGGAAGAAGGAATGGCAGCCTGCTTGTCTGAATAGTATCGACACTTATATTTTTTCACCACAGAGGAGACACAGAGGGCACAGAGTTTTAATGTTCTTATTTGACGTATTCGCAAAATCAGATATTAATCCTCTGTGTCCTCTGTAGTGAAAAAGCGGGCTTCATCCTAACTTCTCCAACAATTCTTCAATGCTCCCCACCGTCACCACTTCTCCTTCCTGCAGATGCATAATGAATCCATTACCCTCTTTCAAATCACCGGTTTCGATATAAATATCGGACTCAATGTTACGATTTGCCAGAATTCCATTACGCTGCAAGGCTTTACGTACCATGGCATATTTCTGTCCGTGCCCTACCAGACGTATTCGTGATGTATATTCATTATCTACCCGGAACAAACCGGTCTCCAGATCGAATACAATACCTTTACGAGCGAAGAAACTACTCAATTTACCACTTAGGGAAAGATCCTCGGGAGTGCCGATAGTCACTCCATTCATCTTATCCATCAGCCATATTTTATCGGCAATCTGTAAAGCCGACTCTAAGTCGTGGGTAGAAAGAAAAATCGTTTTGTTGGTCTGCCGGCTCAGTTGGTGGAGCAATTGCATCATCTCCACTTTACTGGGAAAGTCGAGAAAGGCTGTCGGTTCATCCAGAAAAATCACCGGGGTTTCTTGTGCCAGTGCTTTGGCAATCATTGCTTTCTGGCGCTCACCATCACTCAGGGTATGTACCATGCGGTGCGCCAGATTCTCAATCTTTACCAGAGCAATAGAACGTTCAACCACCTCTTTGTCTTTTCCACGGAGTGTTCCCCAAAAACCGGTATACGGACTCCGGCCTAAACCTACAAGCTCGTGTACCGTCATATTGCGTATGTCACATTTCTCGGTGAGCACCACACTAATCACAGTCGACAACTCCTTGTCGGTATACGCATCGATTTCCTTACCCACAATCTCTATCTTGCCTCCCAGTTTAGGCTGAAAAGCCGAAAGCGTACGCAACAAAGTAGACTTCCCCACTCCATTGGCGCCCAGTAAGCAAGTCAATTCTCCACAGTTAATGCCGGCATTGATGCGGTCGGCCACCACTTTGACATCGGTCTTACCCAGATAGCCTATCGAAAGATTCTCTATATGAATGGTCTTCTGCTTCATATCTTTATTCACTTAATTCACTTTTACGTTTACGGAACAACACAGATGCCACGACCGGCGCACCGACCAATGCTGTCACGGAGTTGACAGGAAGTGCCCCCTCGAACCCCGGCATACGGGCCACCAGATTACACACCAAAGCCAGTGACGCCCCCGCCAGCAAAGTAGCCGGCATCAGGATGCGGTGATCCGAAGTGTGAAAGATGGCACGGCAAAGGTGGGGAACCGCCAAACCGATAAACATGATCGGACCACAATAAGCCGTCACAATGGCGACAAGCACTCCCGAACAAGAGATTACCAACAGCCGGGCACGCTTTATGTTCAATCCCAGGTTACGGGCATATCCATCGCCAAGCAACATCAGGTTCATGGTTTTAATCAACAGGAAAGAGAGCGGAATCAGTACGACCATAATGCAGACAAACAAAGTCATCTGATCTCCGGAGACACGGGCAAAACTTCCCAGTCCCCAGATCACATAGGCACGGATATCTTCTTCCACACTAAAATATTTGAGTACACCGATGATAGCACTTGCCACATACCCAATCATCACACCGATTATCAACAGTGTGACGTTCCCTTTCACTTTTTGCGACACATATACAATAAGTGCCATAACCGACAAGGCTCCGATAACAGCCGCTAACGAAAGTGCCACTTCACCCATATATCCCAGTTTGCTAAGTGCCACACCTCCCAACGCACCGGACAGCAATACGACAAAAGCTACCCCCAGACTGGCACCGGAACTGATTCCAAGTACGGAAGGTCCCGCCAGCGGATTACGGAATACGGTTTGCATCTGCAAACCACTGATGGAAAGCCCGGCACCGGCCACTAAAGCTGTCAGGGCCTGTGGCACACGTGATTTCCAGATTATATTCTGCCAGATAATGGACTCATCTGTCCCTCCCCAAAGTATGTTCCATACCGAACCGATAGGGATGGAAACCGAACCCAAAAGAAGGTTCAACAGGAAAAAGATAAAAATAGATGCCGCTATAAGCAACATAAGAGGTACTGTCGGTCGTTTCATCAGGCAGATCAATTGAGGCGTTCGTAATAAACAGGAGTATAATCGGGCAACAAATCCGGATGAAAAGCTTTAATCAAATCCTCCAGTACAACTTCCGGCTGGGTAGGCATACTTTCATAAAACGGCTTCTCCCGCATATTGCAATAAATCACCCCTTTATCACGGAAAGCCCGGAAATCGGCATATCTCGGATCTTCGCTTTTCAGTGCATCATAAGAAAAGGCTCCGTCGAAACTATTGACGATGCGCCAATAATCGGCATTCTCTGCCTGGCTATACACCGTTTCAAAATCGAGCGTGACACCTCCCGAACGGGGATCGTCTTTCAAGAAATAGTCGGCTCCTGCGTCACGGAAAAGTTGTGCCAGAAAACTCTTACCTCCTACAGCATACCAGTTGCCTCCCCGGATTTCTCCACTGAAAACTACCGGACGCTTTTCTACATGGGCAACCCGCTCTTTCAGTTCGTTATAATGCTTTTCAATAGCCGCAAACTTCCGGTTGGCCGCTTCTTCTTCACCTATAAAAAGTCCGATAAACTTAATCCACTCGGCCTGCCCCAACGGAGTCATCTCTTTGTAACCCAGATGCGGAACCAGCGGAATACCTACTTCACGCATGGCATCGTATCCGCCTCGTTTGAATGGTGAGATGAAAATGACATCGGGATTTACACTCATGATTACTTCGTTATCGAAATTCCCCTCAATACCTATCTTAGCTGTTTTCCCTTGCTTCAGACGTTCGTTCATCTCTTTGTTGAAAAGATGGCGGGTGCTCGTAATACCTACCACATGACTTAAAGCATCCAGTTTAATGAAATTTGATAACTGCAAGGAGGTCATACAGATAACACTTTTAACAGGCGTTTCTATGACCGTATAGTCAGCAGGAATATTTTCGGGTTTCACGCCTCTGGGTACAAGCGCATAATGAAAAGACTCGCCGCCTTCCTTCTGAGGATCACTGATATCGACCAAACGGCACGTAGGTGTATAAGTCACTCTGAATCCTTTGGCATAAACAGGTGTGATACGGATGGAAGAAGTATCGGCCGCCTCACAGGTTACAGTTGTTACGTTCTGGTTGTTCTTCGGACGGCAACCGGCAAAAGAAATACAGGCCAGCAGTGCGCATCCAATCAGGAATTGTTTCATCGGTATTCGTCTTTTAATTCAGATTATAGCGGTCAAAGATACTTAATAATTCTTGTTTCATAGGGATATTTTCCTCACTTTTGCAGAACATTAAGATGATAAACCGATAGCAAATGACAACATCACACCCCATACGTTTCGTATCTTTAGGACCGGGTGAACCGGACCTGATAACACTAAAAGGATTCAAAGCCCTGCAAACGGCCGACTGTATCTTTTGTCCTGCCACCATGACCCGCGACGGGAAATCTTCGTCACGGGCACTTTCCATCTTGGACACTCTCGGATTCTCGAACACCGTACAATGTTTTCGGCTTCCAATGGACAAAGATCGGACACAAGCTCTAAAAGCCTACGAAGCTGTATACGAAAGCAGCAAAACACTCCGTGCGGAAGGAAAAAACATTGTAATTGTGGCGGAAGGAGATGCAGGTCTCTACTCTTCCATCCATTATATTTACGACAAGTTGCGGGAAGACGGTATCCCTGTAGAACAGATTGCAGGTATTCCCGCTTTTATAGCTTCCGGAGCAATGGCAGGCATGCACATCGTCAGCCGGGAAGAACGGCTGATTATACTACCCGGACTTGTCACAACCAAAGAGCTGGAAAATTACCTGAAGCAACAAACCGTAGTGGTCATTATGAAACTCTCGCAATGTGTAGAAGAAGTACACCAATGCATAAACAGCCATCCGGAATATCAGTATCACTATTTTGAGAATGTAGGAACAGAGAAGGAATACTACTCTTGCTCCAACGAAGAACTCCGTGAGAAGAGATTCCCCTATTTTTCAGTAATGATTATCAGGTTCTGACCGGACTTTATCCGGTGAAGGTCTTGAACTACCTATAGACGAGTTGTGTACCCCGGCATATACCGGTTGTACAACTCGTCATGGACCAGTTGTGTAACTCGCACGGATCTTTCATACCCTGCCTTCCTCTCATACAAAAAGCGCGTTTCGATCTTACATCTTCCACCTTTTAGAGTGCATATCGTTGATTGTGAGATGTATAGATTGGTGGAAGATGCGGTTTTTATGCCATTTATCT
>ENA-ORUL01001562-ORUL01001562.1-human-gut-metagenome-genome-assembly--contig:-NODE-1562-length-15505-cov-2.678576_pt1 | contig 15505 bp, 15 predicted proteins | sample MGYA00242084_ERZ509219 | MGnify/ENA primary metagenome ERZ509219 (study PRJEB26280, sample SAMEA2338792) | human gut metagenome | biome: human gut; feature: human-associated habitat; material: faeces...
AGAACGCACGTCTGCCGGGAAATGACTGTCCGCAAGGAAAAGAGTGTGAGGAAAAACAATGAAAATTTTACTGGCTGCGTTGACGTCATCTTTTATGCTGGTTGGCTGTACGCCTCGCATTGAAGTCGCTGCACCTAAGGAACCGATCACTATCAATATGAACGTTAAAATTGAGCATGAGATCATCATCAAGGCAGACAAAGATGTCGAAGAGCTGCTTGAAACTCGTAGCGATCTTTTCTGAGGTGATGATGAAGAAAACATTACTTCTTTGTGCGTTTCTTGTTGGGCTGGTAAGCAGCAATGTAATGGCATTGACTCTGGATGAAGCCAGAACTCAGGGGCGGGTAGGTGAAACATTTTACGGTTATCTGGTTGCGCTGAAAACGGATGCTGAAACAGAGAAATTAGTAGCCGACATTAATGCCGAACGTAAAGCGAGTTACCAACAACTGGCAAAGCAAAATAATGTGTCGGTAGATGATATCGCGAAACTCGCCGGGCAAAAGCTCGTAGCTCGGGCCAAACCGGGGGAATATGTACAAGGGATAAACGGTAAATGGGTGCGAAAATTTTAATAGCAAAACCGCAATATCGGGATAACGCTACAGGAGAAGGCGATTGATCTATTTTCCTGAAACAAGGTGAATATTCAAAAACTCCTGTCAAATTGCCTTTTGCCCTGAAAAATGCATAGTCAAATATCTGTTTTAACTAATTGGCGTTGCAGTACATGCAACGCCAATTAGTTAGCGGAATTTACGTCGATACTCGCCTGGCGTCATCCCAAAGCGTTGCTTAAATACCGTTGAAAAATGACTCTGGTCAGAAAATCCCCAATGAAAGCCGATGCCTGCCAGTTTTTCATCATCTGCGGCATGGCGAATCGCATCTGCACAAAAATCGAGACGACGGTTACGAATATATTGCGCGACTACCAAACCTTTATCGGCAAACATTCGGTACAAACTACGTACTGACATACCTGTCTCTCCGGCTATCCACTCCGGGCGTAATATCTCTTCGCGAATATTATCGTCTATCAACGTAACCACTTTTTGAAACTGACGTTCACGACGAGGTTGAACAGATTCCCGCTGATGAAGTACCGGGCGCAGCAGACACACCATCGCCTGTAGCGCAGCTTCACTTTCTGTTTCAGAAAGTGCCGGATTATTCATGCTCTCCTGTAACAGGCGATGACTGAGTTGCACCATGGGTAAGTCAGCGTCCAGTCTTTCTGCGCAGACAGGTTTTTGATGGGGAAAATATTGTTCCAGCAGAGTGCGTGGCAAAAGTAATGAAATCTGTTTAGAAGACTCCTGCCAGTAAAGCGAACAGGGGCGTGAGGCATCGAGTAACGTAATATCGCCAGCGCCAATCTGCACCTGACGCTCATCCTGCTCCATTATTGCCTGACCACTAAGCTGAAAAACGGTGTAAAACCAGGCATCGTCGCTGCCTTTTACTTCCTGCCAGGTGCGGGATAAATTCACCCCGCTGGTTGTCACGGTACTCAGCTTTAGTCCTTTGGCAAAATGCGTGTCCAGTACACCCGTGTAACGCTCAGTCAGCAGGCGTCCGGTAAAATTTCCGCATACCTGATTGATTTGGGAAAGCCATTGCTGAAACTCATTATCCACTGCGGGGTTCATGGCACGTTTTCGCTCTGTGAAATGTATTTTTATTGTTGCATTTGTGTTGCAATAAACGAAGCTAATGAGCCTGACTATAGGAAATAAGTCTTGTCAGGCATAGAGACATAAGCGGTTATTGTCACGATTTGCGGAGCTTGTCACAGCTGACAAAGCGAATGTCACAGCGAAAAAAGTGACTTTTCTTGTCGCTGCGTACACTGAAATCACACTGGGTAAATAATAAGGAAAAGTGATGACAGAGCCGCATGTAGCAGTATTAAGCCAGGTCCAACAGTTTCTCGATCGTCAACACGGTCTTTATATTGATGGTCGTCCTGGCCCCGCACAAAGTGAAAAACGGTTGGCGATCTTTGATCCGGCCACCGGGCAAGAAATTGCGTCTACTGCTGATGCCAACGAAGCGGATGTAGATAACGCAGTCATGTCTGCCTGGCGGGCCTTTGTCTCGCGTCGCTGGGCCGGGCGATTACCCGCAGAGCGTGAACGTATTCTGCTACGTTTTGCTGATCTGGTGGAGCAGCACAGTGAGGAGCTGGCGCAACTGGAAACCCTGGAGCAAGGCAAGTCAATTGCCATTTCCCGTGCTTTTGAAGTGGGCTGTACGCTGAACTGGATGCGTTATACCGCCGGGTTAACGACCAAAATCGCGGGTAAAACGCTGGACTTGTCGATTCCCTTACCCCAGGGGGCGCGTTATCAGGCCTGGACGCGTAAAGAGCCGGTTGGCGTAGTGGCGGGAATTGTGCCATGGAACTTTCCGTTGATGATTGGTATGTGGAAGGTGATGCCAGCACTGGCAGCAGGCTGTTCAATCGTGATTAAGCCTTCGGAAACCACGCCACTGACGATGTTGCGCGTGGCGGAACTGGCCAGCGAGGCTGGTATCCCTGATGGCGTTTTTAATGTCGTCACCGGGTCAGGTGCTGTATGCGGCGCGGCCCTGACGTCACATCCTCATGTTGCGAAAATCAGTTTTACCGGTTCAACCGCGACGGGAAAAGGTATTGCCAGAACTGCTGCTGATCACTTAACGCGTGTAACGCTGGAACTGGGCGGTAAAAACCCGGCAATTGTATTAAAAGATGCTGATCCGCAATGGGTTATTGAAGGCTTGATGACCGGAAGCTTCCTGAATCAAGGGCAAGTATGCGCCGCCAGTTCGCGAATTTATATTGAAGCGCCGTTGTTTGACACGCTGGTTAGTGGATTTGAGCAGGCGGTAAAATCGTTGCAAGTGGGACCGGGGATGTCACCTGTTGCACAGATTAACCCTTTGGTTTCTCGTGCGCACTGCGACAAAGTGTGTTCATTCCTCGACGATGCGCAGGCACAGCAAGCAGAGCTGATTCGCGGGTCGAATGGACCAGCCGGAGAGGGGTATTATGTTGCGCCAACGCTGGTGGTAAATCCCGATGCTAAATTGCGCTTAACTCGTGAAGAGGTGTTTGGTCCGGTGGTAAACCTGGTGCGAGTAGCGGATGGAGAAGAGGCGTTACAACTGGCAAACGACACGGAATATGGCTTAACTGCCAGTGTCTGGACGCAAAATCTCTCCCAGGCTCTGGAATATAGCGATCGCTTACAGGCAGGGACGGTGTGGGTAAACAGCCATACCTTAATTGACGCTAACTTACCGTTTGGTGGGATGAAGCAGTCAGGAACGGGCCGTGATTTTGGCCCCGACTGGCTGGACGGTTGGTGTGAAACTAAGTCGGTGTGTGTACGGTATTAATCTGGTTCGCTCATAAGTAAAAAACGGCACCTGGTGCCGTTTTTTTGTCTGAAACAATCACTTATCTTTCTTCAGCGCCCCTAGCGTTGGCGTTTCGTCAAAGAAGTTCCATGGTTTCAGCAGAGTATGTACCCATTCGGTCGGCATAATCGGCCACTCTTCGGCGCGGGCCACATGTGTGGTGCCGGTGGTCATCCAGACAACGGCGTCGGTGTTGTCCAGCGACTCGTTATCCTTACTGTATTGTCCAAGACCGGTGTCATGAGTAGAACGGTTCGGATATTTGCCTTCCGGGAAACGCTCGCCAGGATGATAACGCGTTACCCAGAGCTGCTTGTCCATAAAGCTTAAACGATGATAGATCCACTCGTCCGGCGCGAACTGGGCACCTTTTGCTACCGGGTGAGTACCACCTGCATAAGGAATAATTTGATAGGAAACCGGATTGCCCATGCGGTTCTCTTTGTTCGGGTTACTCAACAGACGAATCGTGCCCGGATCAAATTTCTGTGCGGCATCCTGTTCATTGCCGATGTTGTACTGATTAACTTGCATGGTACTGGTGCGTGGGCCACCGGCAGTATTCGGTTTTACCACTGGGTCCATCGCCACCAGGCTGTTATTCTCGCCATCTACATCCAGATCGAGGCGGAAATTATAAATATGTTGGTGTGTAGTACCCACGATATTGTGATCGATAAGCGTGCCGTAGCGCGTGTCATCTTTCGCCGTCTCATCGTGCATGGTTTTCGCTTTAACACCTTTCACCGCTTCGATGCCCGTAGCACCGGCATCGATGCCAATAGTGCCGTTTTCATGGAAGATCCAGTCAAAAATGTAGTCATAGTTACCCACTGTACTGATCCAGCGCACCACTAACTCCCGGCGTTCGGTACTGACGTTGGGCTGGCCCATTTCCTGATGCTTATACTCCGGCCCGGCATAACGTTCAAATACCGCGATAGCGCGAGGGATCTCCATCGGCACGCCAGTGTAGTCGGCGATGGTTTCATTAAGGAGCACTGCGTTAGACGGGGCATCTTTACCACGAGCAATTGGTGAGGTTAGCGTGCCCATACCGTAGTCACCAGAGTCCAGATACGCTTTAAAGTACCAGCCAATATCAGGATCACCGTAAGGCACAATCATGCCGCCGAGAGAACCTTCGTACATGACTTTGCGTTTGGTGCCATTGTCGTTATAAGTCACGGTGGAGATCATCGGCCCGACGCGAGAGTTCATGCTGAGGTGAAAATCCCAGTTCCGCCAGTGAATCATATCGCCAGTAATGGTGTGATTTTTACCTTCAGGCTCAATGATTTGCATAGGCTTAACTGCCGGAGCAACGCGGTCACGGCCATCAAATGGGCGTGCGGTCATTGGCACCGGAACTACCGGACCTTCTTCAATCTTAACGATTTTTTTCTGTTCTAAATCAACGACCGCCACCAGGTTTTCGATGGGATGTGCCCAGTAGTTGCCATCACCGACATCAAGATAGCTGATGACTTTGAGCAACCGGGCATCTTGTTTCAGGCCATCTTTACCATCGAAATAACCTTCGGTCAGCGGCGTGGTAATCACTTTTTTCGCATCAGTAATACCGCGTTTCTTCACGGCAGCGGCAAATTCTTCACTGTTGTTAATAATGTTCTGCACACTGGCGAAATCATCCAGCAACACCATACCGTGGGCGTCTTTAATGGGTTGCCAGGAGAGCAGTTTGTTGTTTTGCAGATCCACCACCGCTTCGATGATATGTTTGCCGTCGAGCATAATGACGTCGGCTTTGCGCGGCTGGTCAACCGGTTTGTTTTCCAGCGCAAACGCCCAGACAGCTTCTTTATCTGGCGGTAGCAGGGAGATCTCAGTAAAACGGGTATTGGGTTTGAAGTCCGCGGAAGCTTTAACAATTTCAACGGCCTGTTTAATTTCGTCCGCAGTTAGCGCATTAAGTGGGTGAGGGCGCTTTTCTACCTGAAAGGTTTGATCCAGCCCGGACTGGAAAACATCGTTAATAAAGGTGTCAGAAACCCAGGCTTTATTGTCTTTCATCACTACCGGTACTTGCAGTGCCAGAGGCTGACCATTAACAATTGCTGTTTGCGCACCAGGCTTCACTTTCACGTACGCGCCATCTTTAATCAGGGTAAAGAGCTGGGCGTAGTCGTCCCACTGCACATCGGCACCAAATTCTTTAAGCGTTTTATCCATTGGCACCATATGCGCTTCACCACCGTGGGCAAATACCGGCGCTTGCCAGGCGAAACTTAAGGCGACTGCCAACGCCAGGGTTGTTTTACGGGCAGAATACAGAGAGGGGCTTCCCATTATTAACCTCGTCAGATGTTGTGTTCTTGTTAGCAACCGCGCTCTGTGGGCGGTTTAGTCAGGTTCACATTATCAGTACTGATGCAAAGGGGATTGCCTGCACCTGCCAGGTTGTTTGGCAGGTGTGCCAGCTTTTCATACAGTGGATGCCCTGAAAATAGATGTACACATCATGCATAATGTGACAACGTCACAAAACTTAGTGAAATAAAAGGGCAACTATTCGCCGTTGCCCTTCATTCACCGATTAATCGACAAAATCACCGTGCTGCCTGGCCACCAGCGTCAGAATTGAATACAGCGCCACCGGGGTTTGATGCTGATTGAATACCTCTACAGCCCATTCCACCACACCTGTTGGTTTTTCTTCTGCGCTACGCTGTTTTTTCAGCGTCTTGCGCTTACAGGTGAGACGCACCTGGATGGTATCGCCTGGCTTTACGGGTTCGATAAAACGCAAGCTTTCCAGCCCGTAGTTAGCAATGACCGGACCGACACCGGCATCGACAAACAGACCCGCAGCCGCAGAAAGCACAAAATACCCATGCACCACCCGCTCACCGAAAATAGATTCGGCAGCAGCAATCTTATCCATATGTGCATAGAAATGATCGCCGCCGAGGCAAGCAAAGTTAACAATATCGGCCTCTGTCATTGTGCGGCGGGGAGTCAACAGGCTGTCGCCTGGTTGTAGCTCCTCAAAATATTTGCGGAACGGATGAATACGATCTTCTTCGACTTTCGCACCGCGCACCCACTGTTTACTGATAGCGGCAAGCATCGTCGGACTACCCTGAACAGCGGTTCGCTGCATGTAATGTTTCACCGCTCGTAAACCGCCTAATTCTTCACCGCCTCCTGCGCGACCAGGCCCACCATGTACCAGTTGTGGCAGTGGGGAGCCATGCCCGGTGGATTCTTTTGCCGACTCTTCATTGAGGATCTGAATTCGCCCATGCGTACGTGCCGCGTCGGCAATAAACTGACGCGCAATTTGCGGATCAGCCGTCACCAGCGTTCCCGCAAGGCTACCGCCGCCTGCACAAGCCAGTTGCAGAGCATGTCGCTGGTTTTGTGCTGGCATCAGCGTTGCGACAGGGCCAAAGGCTTCTGTTGCATGTACCGCCGGTGTTTCATCCGGCTGCGGACAGTACAATAAGGTTGGCGGGAAGAAGGCACCCGCAGCAGATAAATCCGCCTGACCACCGAGGCGAATCTCGCATCCTGCAGCCAGCAATATGTTCACTTTTTCCTGCACATCGGCACGCTGCTCAGCATTTACCAGTGCGCCCATTTTCACGCCTTCCTGAGCAGGATCACCGACCACGACTTTCTGTAATCGCGCAACCAGAGCATCACTGACAGCATTAACCAATGCCTGCGGCACAATAATCCGCCGGATTGCCGTACATTTTTGCCCGGCTTTTGTGGTCATCTCACGCACAACTTCACGAATAAACAGCGCAAACTCCGGTTGATCCGGGGTGACATCTTCGCCCAGTACGCAGCAGTTCAGGGAATCAGCTTCCATAGTGAAGGGGATAGATTTGGCGACGATATTTGGCTGAACTCGCAGCATCTGTCCGGTCGCCGCTGACCCCGTGAAAGTCACCACATCCTGGCTGTCCAGATGATCCAACAAGTCGCCAGCACTACCGCAGATCAGACTAATTGCGCCTTCGGGAACAAGACCACTATCGACAATTGATTTCACCATCGCCTGAGTCAGTTGGGCCGTCGCGGTAGCTGGTTTGATGATGGCTGGCATTCCGCCCAGCCACGTTGGTGCCAGCTTTTCCAGCATTCCCCAGCAGGGGAAGTTAAAGGCGTTAATATGCACTGCCACGCCTGACTTTGAGGTCAGTAAATGGCGCGCGGCAAATCCACCTTCTTTCGATAAGGGGATCAATTCATCTTCCGGCCACAGCGTATCGTCAGGCAGCTCCCGGCTACCGAGGCTGGCGTAAGTAAATAACGTCCCAATGCCACCTTCAATATCAACCCAACTGTCTGCCCGCGTTGCGCCTGTTTGCGCAGAAAGAGCATAGAAACGCTCTTTTTCACTCAGCAGATGTTTAGCGACCGCTTTAAGCATCGCCGCACGTTCGATAAAGGTCATAGCGCGAAGGGCGGGGGCACCTTTTTCAATGGCAAACTGGCGGGCAGCCGCCATATCAAGACCTTCACTGGTCACTTCCCATAACGCCTCGCCGCTAATAGCGTGGTGAATCAAACGGCTACGGCCCCGGCCAGACTGCCAGGTACCGGATAAGAAACTGGCTAACTGCTGCATCGCTACTCTCCAGATGTTTCACATTTCTGTTGCTAATAGTTAAATCGCGAATCATAAAAAGCAAGGGATCTTTTAACGAAATGTTAACTATGCGATCTGTATAGCAACTGCGGAAAACATTAATGCACTGATAAATAATGATTTATAAAAATAGGGTGCGAAATCCGTCACAGTTCAAACATACAAAATTTGTGATTTTACTTAACTATTGTGTAACTTTCATAAAACAATGTGATTCGTTTTTTTAATTAATTCACGAAAACTGGAATCGTAAAGGTGATGACGTGACCCAAGAAGAACGCTTTGAGCAACGGATAGCCCAGGAAACGGCTATCGAGCCACAGGACTGGATGCCCGATGCTTACCGAAAGACATTGATCCGCCAGATTGGGCAGCATGCGCACTCCGAGATTGTTGGTATGTTGCCTGAAGGTAACTGGATCACTCGCGCACCAACCTTGCGGCGTAAAGCCATTCTGTTGGCCAAAGTGCAGGATGAAGCCGGTCATGGTCTGTATCTCTATAGCGCCGCCGAAACACTGGGCTGCGCCAGAGAAGACATCTACCAAAAAATGCTCGACGGACGGATGAAATATTCCTCCATCTTTAATTATCCGACATTGAGTTGGGCTGATATCGGTGTTATCGGCTGGCTGGTGGATGGCGCAGCGATCGTCAATCAGGTGGCGTTATGCCGCACTTCTTATGGCCCGTATGCCAGAGCAATGGTGAAAATCTGCAAAGAAGAGAGTTTTCACCAGCGTCAGGGGTTTGAAGCCTGCATGGCACTGGCGCAGGGCAGCGAAGCTCAAAAGCAGATGTTGCAAGACGCCATTAACCGTTTCTGGTGGCCAGCCTTAATGATGTTCGGGCCAAACGATGATAACTCGCCAAACAGCGCCAGAAGTCTCACCTGGAAAATCAAACGTTTCACCAACGACGAACTCCGCCAGCGTTTCGTGGATAACACCGTTCCACAGGTTGAAATGCTCGGTATGACTGTTCCTGACCCGGATCTGCATTTTGACACTGAAAGCGGTCACTACCGCTTTGGTGAGATCGACTGGCAGGAGTTTAACGAAGTAATTAACGGTCGCGGAATTTGTAATCAGGAGAGGCTCGACGCCAAACGTAAAGCCTGGGAAGAAGGTACCTGGGTACGGGAAGCAGCGCTGGCCCATGCACAAAAACAACATGCCCGTAAGGTCGCATAAGGAGATTCAAAATGAGTAATGTTTACTGGCCGTTATACGAAGTTTTCGTGCGTGGCAAACAGGGCTTATCACACCGCCATGTTGGCAGTTTACATGCTGCCGATGAGCGGATGGCACTGGAAAATGCCCGTGATGCTTACACCCGTCGTAGCGAAGGATGTTCAATTTGGGTGGTGAAGGCGAGTGAAATTGTTGCCTCGCAACCGGAAGAACGCGGTGAATTTTTTGATCCGGCTGAAAGCAAGGTCTATCGCCATCCAACGTTTTACACCATCCCTGATGGCATTGAGCACATGTGAGGTCGGAAATGAATCAGTTAACGGCTTACACCTTGCGCCTGGGCGATAACTGCCTGGTGCTCTCCCAGCGGTTGGGTGAATGGTGCGGTCACGCACCGGAACTGGAAATCGATCTCGCACTGGCAAACATTGGCCTCGATTTATTAGGTCAGGCACGCAACTTCTTATCGTATGCCGCTGAATTAGCGGGAGAAGGCGATGAAGATACCCTGGCCTTCACCCGAGACGAGCGCCAGTTCAGCAACTTATTGTTGGTTGAACAACCAAACGGCAATTTTGCCGACACCATTGCACGCCAGTATTTCATCGATGCATGGCATGTGGCGCTCTTTACCCGTCTGATGGAAAGCCGTGATCCGCAACTGGCGGCGATTTCTGCCAAAGCAATTAAAGAAGCGCGCTATCACCTGCGTTTTAGTCGTGGCTGGCTGGAGCGACTGGGCAATGGTACTGACGTATCAGGGCAAAAGATGCAGCAGGCCATCAACAAGTTGTGGCGTTTTACCGCCGAACTGTTCGATGCCGACGAGATTGATATTGCACTGAGTGAAGAGGGTATTGCGGTTGATCCACGCACTTTACGCGCAGCGTGGGAAGCCGAAGTTTTTGCCGGGATCAACGAAGCCACATTGAACGTACCGCAAGAGCAGGCGTATCGCACTGGCGGTAAAAAAGGACTGCATACCGAACACCTTGGACCCATGCTGGCAGAAATGCAGTATCTCCAGCGTGTCTTGCCCGGTCAGCAATGGTAACAGAGGAGATGGGTATGCAACGTCTGGCCACCATTGCACCGCCACAGGTTCATGAGATATGGGCGCTACTCAGCCAGATCCCGGACCCGGAGATCCCGGTGCTGACCATTACTGATTTAGGCATGGTGCGTAATGTGACACAGATGGGAGAAGGATGGGTGATCGGCTTTACGCCGACATATTCCGGTTGTCCGGCAACGGAACATTTGATTGGCGCGATACGTGAGGCAATGACAACCAACGGGTTTACCCCCGTTCAGGTTGTGCTGCAACTCGACCCGGCATGGACCACCGACTGGATGACCCCCGATGCCCGTGAGCGTCTGCGAGAGTATGGCATTAGCCCGCCCGCCGGACACAGTTGCCATGCCCATTTGCCGCCAGAAGTACGTTGCCCGCGCTGCGCCAGCGTCCATACCACACTTATCAGTGAATTTGGTTCCACGGCCTGCAAAGCATTGTACCGCTGCGATAGTTGCCGCGAACCTTTCGATTATTTCAAATGTATTTGAGGATGCCATGACAACGTTTCATTCCTTAACAGTGGCAAAAGTCGAGTCGGAAACCCGTGATGCGGTGACCATTACCTTTGCGGTGCCCCAGCCTTTGCAGGAGGCGTATCGCTTTCGCCCCGGTCAACATTTGACCTTAAAAGCCAGCTTTGATGGTGAAGAATTACGCCGTTGTTACTCCATTTGCCGCAGCTATCTGCCTGGCGAAATTAGTGTGGCGGTGAAAGCCATTGAAGGCGGACGTTTCTCCCGCTATGCCCGCGAACACATCCGCCAGGGTATGACGCTGGAGGTCATGGTGCCGCAGGGGCATTTCGGCTATCAGCCGCAGGCCGAACGCCAGGGGCGCTATCTGGCAATTGCAGCAGGATCAGGTATTACGCCAATGCTGGCGATTATCGCCACCACTTTACAAACCGAGCCTGAAAGTCAGTTCACCCTGATCTACGGTAACCGTACCAGCCAGAGCATGATGTTTCGCCAGGCACTGGCAGACCTGAAAGACAAATATCCTCAGCGTTTACAGTTGTTGTGCATTTTCAGTCAGGAAACCCTCGACAGCGATCTGCTTCACGGGCGTATTGACGGTGAAAAATTACAGTCACTTGGGGCCTCGCTCATTAATTTTCGTCTTTATGATGAGGCATTTATTTGTGGTCCGGCGGCGATGATGGATGACGCGGAAACCGCCTTAAAAGCACTGGGAATGCCAGATAAAACCATTCATCTGGAGCGGTTTAATACGCCTGGCACGCGCGTCAAACGTAGCGTTAACGTGCAAAGTGACGGACAAAAAGTGACTGTACGTCAGGATGGGCGGGATCGGGAAATCGTGCTTAATGCCGACGATGAAAGCATTCTCGATGCGGCATTGCGCCAGGGGGCGGATCTGCCCTATGCCTGCAAAGGCGGCGTCTGTGCGACCTGCAAATGCAAAGTGCTGCGTGGCAAAGTGGCGATGGAAACCAATTACAGTCTGGAACCGGATGAACTGGCCGCAGGTTATGTGTTGAGTTGCCAGGCACTGCCGCTGACCAGCGATGTGGTGGTTGACTTTGACGCGAAGGGGATGGCATGAGCGAACTGATCGTCAGCCGTCAGCAACGAGTATTGTTGCTGACCCTTAACCGTCCCGCCGCACGTAATGCGCTAAATAATGCCCTGCTGATGCAACTGGTAAATGAACTGGAAGCTGCGGCTACCGATACCAGCATTTCGGTCTGTGTGATTACCGGTAATGCACGCTTTTTTGCCGCTGGGGCCGATCTCAACGAAATGGCAGAAAAAGATCTCGCGGCCACCTTAAACGATACACGTCCGCAGCTATGGGCGCGATTGCAGGCCTTTAATAAACCACTTATCGCAGCCGTCAATGGTTACGCGCTTGGGGCGGGTTGCGAACTGGCATTGTTGTGCGATGTGGTGGTTGCCGGAGAGAACGCGCGTTTTGGGTTGCCGGAAATCACTCTCGGCATCATGCCTGGCGCAGGCGGAACGCAACGTTTAATCCGTAGTGTCGGTAAATCGTTAGCCAGCAAAATGGTGCTGAGCGGAGAAAGTATCACCGCTCAGCAAGCACAGCAGGCCGGGCTGGTTAGCGACGTCTTCCCCAGCGATTTAACCCTCGAATACGCCTTACAGCTGGCATCGAAAATGGCACGTCACTCGCCGCTGGCCTTACAAGCGGCAAAGCAAGCGCTGCGCCAGTCGCAGGAAGTGGCTTTGCAAGCCGGACTTGCCCAGGAGCGACAGTTATTCACCTTGCTGGCGGCAACAGAAGATCGTCATGAAGGCATCTCCGCTTTCTTACAAAAACGCACGCCCGACTTTAAAGGACGCTAATGATGGAATTCATCCTCAGTCATGTAGAAAAGGGCGTGATGACACTAACGCTCAACCGCCCGGAACGCCTGAACAGTTTTAATGATGAGATGCACGCACAACTGGCAGAGTGCCTGAAACAGGTCGAGCGCGACGACACTATCCGTTGCCTGTTACTTACAGGTGCCGGGCGCGGATTTTGTGCTGGTCAGGATCTTAACGATCGTAACGTTGATCCCACAGGCCCCGCACCGGATTTAGGGATGTCAGTTGAACGTTTCTATAACCCACTGGTACGTCGCCTGGCAAAACTGCCAAAACCGGTGATCTGTGCAGTCAATGGCGTGGCGGCAGGGGCAGGCGCAACACTGGCACTGGGGGGCGACATCGTTATTGCTGCCCGTTCAGCAAAATTCGTCATGGCGTTTAGTAAGTTAGGCTTAATACCCGATTGCGGTGGAACCTGGTTACTGCCACGCGTTGCCGGACGAGCGCGCGCCATGGGGCTGGCACTGCTGGGGAATCAACTGAGTGCTGAACAGGCGCACGAATGGGGGATGATCTGGCAGGTTGTTGATGATGAAACGCTGGCAGATACCGCGCAACAGCTGGCACGGCATCTGGCGACACAACCGACATTTGGTCTTGGACTTATCAAGCAAGCGATAAATAGCGCTGAAACCAATACGCTCGATACGCAACTGGATCTGGAACGTGACTATCAGCGACTTGCCGGACGGAGCGCAGATTATCGTGAAGGTGTCAGTGCGTTCCTGGCTAAACGCTCACCGCAGTTCACGGGGAAATAGCATGATGATAAATGTGCAAACTGTGGCAGTGATTGGGAGCGGCACCATGGGGGCAGGCATTGCTGAAGTTGCTGCCAGTCATGGACACCAGGTTTTACTGTATGACATTTCTGCTGAAGCGCTGACCCGCGCAATCGACGGGATACACGCGCGGCTAAATTCACGCGTGACGCGGGGAAAACTGACTGCTGAAACCTGTGAACGCACATTGAAACGCCTGATCCCGGTGACCGATATTCACGCGCTGGCAGCTGCGGACCTGGTCATTGAAGCGGCGTCTGAACGTCTGGAAGTCAAAAAAGCGCTCTTTGCACAGCTGGCGGAAGTTTGCCCGCCACAAACGCTATTGACCACTAACACTTCGTCAATCTCTATAACCGCGATTGCTGCGGAGATAAAAAATCCTGAACGTGTTGCGGGGCTGCATTTTTTTAACCCGGCACCGGTGATGAAGTTGGTGGAGGTGGTCAGTGGGCTGGCAACGGCGGCGGAAGTTGTTGAGCAGTTGTGTGAACTAACGTTGAGTTGGGGTAAGCAGCCTGTGCGCTGTCATTCGACTCCTGGATTTATCGTTAACCGTGTTGCGCGTCCTTATTATTCCGAGGCCTGGCGGGCACTGGAAGAGCAGGTTGCTGCACCAGAAGTGATTGACGCTGCACTTCGCGATGGCGCTGGTTTCCCGATGGGGCCGCTGGAATTAACCGATCTGATTGGTCAGGACGTCAATTTTGCTGTCACCTGTTCGGTGTTTAACGCTTTCTGGCAGGAGCGTCGTTTTTTACCTTCGCTGGTGCAACAGGAACTGGTGATTGGTGGACGGTTGGGCAAGAAAAGTGGGCTGGGCGTGTACGACTGGCGCGCGGAACGTGAGGCAGTTGTTGGCCTGGAAGCGGTAAGCGACAGTTTTAGCCCAATGAAAGTAGAAAAGAAAAGTGACGGTGTCACGGAAATTGACGATGTTTTATTGATTGAGACACAAGGCGAGACGGCACAGGCGCTGGCAATACGACTGGCACGCCCGGTGGTAGTGATCGATAAAATGGCGGGCAAGGTGGTGACCATTGCTGCTGCAGCGGTGAACCCGGACTCAGCGACCCGCAAGGCCATTTATTACCTGCAACAGCAGGGCAAAACAGTGCTGCAAATTGCAGATTACCCAGGAATGCTGATTTGGCGAACGGTAGCAATGATCATCAATGAAGCCCTTGATGCGCTTCAAAAAGGCGTGGCCTCTGAACAGGATATCGATACCGCCATGCGTCTTGGGGTGAATTATCCATATGGCCCACTTGCCTGGGGAGCGCAACTTGGCTGGCAGCGAATATTAAGGCTCCTTGAAAATCTACAGCATCACTATGGCGAAGAACGCTATCGCCCATGTTCATTGCTGCGCCAACGGGCGCTTCTGGAGAGCGGTTATGAGTCATAAGGCCTGGCAAAATGCCCATGCAATGTATGAGAACGATGCCTGCGCCAAAGCGCTTGGCATCGACATTATCTCAATGGATGAAGGCTTTGCTGTAGTGACCATGACCGTCACTGCACAAATGCTTAACGGTCATCAAAGTTGCCACGGCGGGCAGCTATTTTCACTGGCTGATACTGCCTTTGCCTACGCCTGCAATAGCCAGGGGCTGGCAGCCGTCGCTTCTGCCTGCACGATTGATTTTTTGCGTCCAGGCTTTGCCGGAGACACCTTAACTGCTACTGCGCAGGTACGTCATCAGGGCAAGCAAACCGGTGTTTACGACATCGAAATTGTTAACCAACAACAAAAAACGGTTGCGCTGTTTCGCGGTAAATCTCACCGCATCGGCGGCACCATTACAGGAGAAGCCTGATGCGTGAAGCCTTTATTTGTGACGGAATTCGTACGCCAATTGGTCGCTACGGCGGGGCATTATCAAGTGTTCGGGCTGATGATCTGGCTGCTATCCCTTTGCGGGAACTGCTGGTGCGAAACCCGCGTCTCGATGCGGAGTGTATCGATGATGTGATCCTCGGCTGTGCTAATCAGGCGGGAGAAGATAACCGTAACGTAGCCCGGATGGCGACTTTACTGGCGGGGCTGCCGCAGAGTG
>ENA-ORUL01001565-ORUL01001565.1-human-gut-metagenome-genome-assembly--contig:-NODE-1565-length-15487-cov-10.978292_pt1 | contig 15487 bp, 12 predicted proteins | sample MGYA00242084_ERZ509219 | MGnify/ENA primary metagenome ERZ509219 (study PRJEB26280, sample SAMEA2338792) | human gut metagenome | biome: human gut; feature: human-associated habitat; material: faeces...
CTTTCCGGTAAATCTGAGTTTTCCTGACTATAAAGGGCAAAATAATCATGTGAAAATCTTTGCCTCTGAATTTGAAAAGAAGATACTTATTCAATTGAATGCTTCTTCTAAGATACTTTCAATAAAACCTGATACATTAGATTATATCTATTCGACAGGTAAATCCAAATTAGTACCCGTTCATTTTCAGGGAAAAGTGACTGCAGGGCTTCAATATTATGTTTCCGATACTATTTGCAGCCCGGATTCCGTATTGGTATATGCTCCGGCCGGAATTTTGGATACTATAACAACAGCTTATACTCAAGAGGTAAATCTTGAAAATATATCGGATACGATTCGTCAGCGGGTTGCCTTGGATAATAAAAAAGGAGTGAAGTTTGTTCCCGCCTCGGTTGAACTGACTTTCCCAGTAGATATTTATACTGAGAAAACCGTGGAGGTGCCGTTGCGTGGGATTAACTTCCCGGCAGATAAAGTACTCCGTGCTTTTCCATCAAAGGTTCAAATAACTTTTCAAGTGGGCTTAAAGCGTTTTCGGAGCATTAAAGCCAGTGATTTTGTGATTAATGTTTCTTATGAGGAATTGCTAAAATTAGGATCGGATAAATATACGGTGAAGTTAAAGTCGGCTCCCCGAGGAATCAATCAGATCCGTATTGTACCTGAACAAGTTGATTTTCTGATAGAACAAGTTTCTTCCGATGGCTATTAAAATAGGTATTACCGGTGGTATCGGTAGTGGAAAAAGTGTAGTTTCCAGATTGCTGGAGATTATGGGAATCCCCGTTTATATTTCGGATATTGAGGCGAAGCGTATCACTCATACAAATGACGTGATACGTCGGGAACTTTGTGCCTTAGTCGGGCAGGATGTTTTCCAGAATGGAGAATTGAATCGTCCTTTATTAGCATCTTATATATTCGGAAGCCCCGAACATACAAAAGAAGTGAATGCTGTCATTCATCCGCAGGTAAAAGAAGACTTCAGGCGCTGGGTGGTAGAGAAAGGTGATATAGCTATGGTCGGCATGGAATCTGCCATCCTTTTGGAAGCTGGCTTTAAGCAGGAAGTAGACTTTGTGGTGATGGTATATGCACCGTTGGAAGTGAGAGTGGAACGGGCAATGAGGCGTGACCATTCTTCAAGGGAATTGATAATGAAACGTATCGAAGCGCAAATGTCCGATGAGATAAAGCGGAATCATGCTGATTTTGTAATTGTGAATGACGATGAAACCCCTTTAATTCCGCAGGTTTTGAAGTTTATTTCTTTGCTATCTAAAAATAATCATTACCTTTGCTCCGCAAAAAAATAATTAATAAATAAAAGAATATATACTATGTTGAAGACTATCCTGTCTATCTCCGGTAAACCGGGATTGTACAAACTAATTTCGCAAGGAAAAAATATGTTGATTGTTGAATCAATCAGTGCAGATAAAAAACGTTTCCCCGCTTATGGTAATGAGAAAATTATCTCTTTGGCAGATATAGCAATGTATACAGATGATGCTGAAGTGCCTTTGTATGATGTGCTGGAAGCAATGAAGAAAAAAGAAAATACTGCAGTTGCCTCTATTGACCCTAAAAAAGCTACTCCGGAGCAGTTGCGTGAGTATTTAGGAGAGGTATTGCCTAACTTTGATCGTGAACGAGTATACGTTGCGGATATTAAGAAACTGATTTCTTGGTATAACATCTTAATTTCGAACGGAATTACAGAATTTAAATCAGAACCAGAAGCTGAAGAAGAGGTTGCAACTGATGAAAAATAAGTCATGAAACATTGATGGCTTAAATGCATAAATGTAATAAGGAAAGCGTGATAATGATTCAAATTGTCACGCTTTCTTGTGTTTATATAAGTATGAGTAAACAAAGAATCCCCTTTAGTGTTCTTTAAACAATCTTATGTTTGCATGAATATTTTATTGTTTATATAGTAAATAAACATAGTTTTTCTCTATCTTTGTAACTGCTAATATACGCAAAAATATGGATGTAATAACAAATAAAGAGGTAAACGTTTATCTTGATAATGAAAAAGGAACATTGTGCTTAACAGGAATGTTGGTAGGTACAATGGTATTTTTATATGATTCGCAGGGGGAGCTGAAAGAGAAACATAGATTTGCCTTGCCTTCACTCACTTTGGAGATATCCAGAAAAGGTACTTATGTCTTAGTCATGAGCCATCCTAATTGTCAGCCGGAAGTAAGAAGAATTATATATTCAGGAATATAAAAAGCCGATATGCTCACTTGAGAACATACCGGCTATCCTTATAACAACTAACTATAATTTAGTTTCTGAACACTAATCCGTCTCCGTTTGAGTCAACAATGATTGCTTTGCTTCTGTCGACTTCCTGAGACAATAACTTTTTCGACAGATCGTTCAGTAAATAACGCTGGATAGCTCTTTTTACTGGACGGGCTCCAAATTCAGGATCATATCCTACTTGGGATAAGAAACTTAAAGCAGCATCTGTCATTTCCAGTTCAACTCCGTTTTCTGCAAGCATCTTTTGTACACCTTTGATTTGTAAGAGTACAATTTGCCTGATTTCAGTTTCCGTCAGCGGCAGGAACATGATTGTTTCGTCAATACGATTTAGGAATTCCGGACGAATGGTTTTCTTTAGCATATTCATCACTTCCTTCTTCGTTTCTTCGATAACTTCTTCCTTATTCGAACCGCTCAGTTTCTCCATCTGACTTTGTATATAAGAACTTCCCATATTTGAAGTCATGATGATGATGGTGTTTTTGAAGTTGACTACTCTTCCTTTGTTGTCAGTGAGTCGTCCGTCATCCAGTACTTGCAACAGGATATTGAAAACATCCGGATGCGCTTTTTCTATTTCGTCAAACAAAACAACTGAGTAAGGTTTCCGGCGAATGGCTTCTGTCAGCTGGCCACCTTCATCGTATCCAACGTATCCTGGAGGTGCTCCGACCAAACGAGAAACACTATGCTTTTCTTGATACTCGCTCATATCTATACGCGTCATCATGGATTCGTCATCAAAGAGGAATTCCGCCAATGCCTTTGCCAGTTCAGTTTTACCGACACCGGTCGTTCCAAGGAAAATAAAAGAACCGATCGGGCGTTTGGGATCCTGTAATCCGGCACGGCTACGACGTACGGCATCTGCAACCGCTTCAATTGCTTCGTCCTGTCCAATCACTCGTTGATGGAGTTCGTCTTCCAGATGCAATAATTTATCTTTCTCACTTTGCATCATCTTGCTGACAGGGATGCCCGTCCAGCGTGAAACAACGTCAGCGATGTCTTCAGCATCCACTTCTTCTTTGATCATGGCTTTATCGCCTTGCATACCACGAAGTTTCTCCTGCGTATCTTCTATCTCTTTGTCCAGAGCCTGAAGCTTTCCGTAACGGATTTCGGCGACTTTTCCATAGTCTCCTTCACGTTCTGCTTTCTCTGCTTCGAACTTCAGATTCTCGATTTCCACTTTGTTTTGCTGGATTTTATCCATCAGCGTTTTTTCACTTTGCCATTTAGCTTTGAAAGACTTCTCAACTTCTTTTAGTTCGGCCAGTTCTTTGCCGATAATTTCCAGTTTCGGCTTATCATTTTCACGCTTAATGGCTTCACGTTCGATTTCTAACTGTTTGATCTTACGTGAGATTTCATCCAACTCTTCCGGAACGGAATCTACTTCCATACGTAATTTGGCTGCTGCTTCATCCATCAGGTCGATTGCTTTGTCCGGCAAGAAACGGTCAGTGATGTAACGGCTGCTCAGTTCTACAGCTGCTATGATGGCATCGTCTTTGATACGTACATGATGATGGTTCTCGTAGCGTTCTTTCAATCCACGAAGGATGGAAATGGTACTCAGAGTATCCGGTTCATCTACCTGTACAATCTGGAAACGACGTTCCAGTGCTTTATCTTTCTCGAAATACTTCTGATATTCGTCGAGAGTGGTTGCACCGATCGAACGTAGTTCTCCACGTGCTAATGCCGGTTTCAGAATATTTGCAGCATCCATTGCTCCTTCGCCTTTGCCGGCGCCTACCAGTGTATGAATCTCATCAATAAACAAGATTATATCACCTTCTGATTTCTTAACCTCATTGACAACTGATTTTAGTCGTTCTTCGAATTCTCCTTTATATTTTGCTCCTGCAACCAATGCTCCCATATCGAGAGAGTAGACCTGTTTGTTTTTCAGGTTTTCGGGTACGTCTCCCCGGAGGATACGATGTGCCAATCCTTCTACGATAGCTGTCTTACCTGTACCCGGTTCACCAATCAGAATCGGATTGTTCTTAGTTCTACGGCTTAATATTTGCAGTACCCGTCGGATTTCCTCGTCACGTCCGATTACAGGATCCAGCTTGCCGCTGCGGGCGGCTTCGTTCAGATTGATAGCGTATTTCTCCAATGACTGATAGTTGTCTTCACTGGATTGAGAAGTAACTTTTTCTCCTTTTCTGAGTTCATTGATAGCATTACGCAATTCTTTTTCCGTCATTCCGGCATCTTTCAAGATGGTGGATACGGTACTTTTCACAGTTAGCAAAGCCAGCAGAATATGTTCCAATGAAACAAATTCATCTCCCATTTCTTTAGAATACTGGGTTGCCTTCTGCAATACTTCATTAGATTCTCTACTTAGGTAAGGTTCTCCTCCGGATACTTTAGGCAAAGAATCGATCTGTTTGTCAACGACTAGGGCTACCTGTTGCCCGTTCATTCCTAATTTTTGGAAGATGAAGTTAGTCACATTTTCGCCTACCTTCATTACTCCATGTAGGATATGAGCAGGTTCAATCGCCTGTTGTCCCCGACTTTGTACGAGATTTACGGCTTCCTGTACCGCTTCTTGAGATTTGATGGTAAAATTGTTAAAGTTCATATGGTTGTTCTCCTTTCTTTTTTCATGATTTTAATAACACTTGAAAGGGCTCAAAAGATTTGCCAAGTAGAAAAATATGACAAAATAGCATGATAATAAGAGAGTTAGAAGACAAAATGACGTTTCTCATCTGAATGATACTGACGAATTTGCCGCGAAATGAAGTGAATAAATAAAAGTATTGTAGTATCTTTATCCGCTGTAATCATATTATAAATAAGGTATGAATGATAAACCTCAAATAAAACTGTCTGAAACAGTAGTGTTGATTGATGCTGCTTTCTTGAATTTTGTAATTACAGATATGAAAGGTTACTTTGAAGAGACTTTGCGACGTTCTTTACAGGATATCGACCTTTCTATGTTGACCACTTATCTGACTCTGGATGCCGGAATCACGGAAGGGAAAAATGAAGTACAATTTCTTTTTGTTTACGATGAAGAGTCAGATCAGCTTGTATATTGCCATCCTTCCGATTTGGTGAAGGAGTTGAATGGAGTCGCTTTTCAGAGTCCTTATGGTGAATATTCATTTGCAAGTGTTCCTTCGGAAGGGATGGTTTCACGCGAAGATTTGTTTTTGGATTTATTGTCTATCGTTGCTGATTCGGCTGATGTGAAAAGGATGATTGTCGTTTCTTTCAATGAAGAATATGGAAAGAAAGTATCCGATGCGTTGCATGAAGTGAAAGGCAAGGAGATTATCCAGTTTCGTATGAATGAGCCTGAAGTGCAGGTAGAGTATAAGTGGGATATGTTGGCATTTCCTGTTATGCAGGCATTAGGAATCAGAGCTGAAGAACTATAGTCCTTGTGTTTAATTCTTGATTTTGAATTTTAATCCTCAAATAACTCAAATAAAAAGGTGTCCGATTTTCGTTTAAAAGTATTTCAGAGCGTAGCGAAGAATCTGAGTTTTACAAAGGCTTCGCAAGAATTGTTTGTCAGCCAGCCTGCTATCACTAAGCATATTCAGGAATTGGAGACTTATTATCAGGCTCGTTTGTTCGAACGTCAGGGGAGTAAAATCTCATTGACTGTTGCCGGTGAATTACTGCTGAAGCATAGCGAAAAGATTTTAGATGATTACAAACGGCTTGAATATGAAATGCATTTGTTGCATAACGAGTATATTGGAGAGTTGAAACTGGGAGCTAGCACAACGATTGCTCAATATGTTCTGCCCCCTTTATTGGCTCATTTTATTGCGAAGTTTCCACAAGTCAATCTTTCCGTCCTTAATGGAAACTCTCGGGGAGTGGAGGTCGCTTTGCAAGAACACCGGATTGAATTGGGATTGGTGGAAGGTATTTTTCGTTTACCTAATCTGAAATATACTTTGTTTTTGCAAGATGAACTTGTTGCGGTAGTGCATGTGAACAGTAAACTAAATATTCAGGAGGAGGTAACACCTGCAGAATTGCCGGATATCCCTTTGGTTTTGCGTGAAAGAGGTTCGGGGACGTTGGATGTATTTGAACGAGCCCTGTCGCAACACAATCTGAAGCTGTCTTCTTTGAATGTTCTGATGTATCTTGGTGGTACGGAGAGTATCAAGCTCTTTTTGGAACATACTGATTGTATGGGAATTGTTTCTATCCGGTCGGTGCATAAAGAACTTGTGGCCGGCACTTTACGGGTAGTTGAGATAAAAGGGATGCCAATGTTGCGCGAATTTAATTTTGTGCAGCTACAAGGGCAGGAGGGAGGATTATCTCAAGTTTTTATGCGCTTTGCGGGGCATCATAGCAAGAACTTATAGGTCAGACTTCTTCCATACGAACCATATCCCAACCGCAGAACTGTATTACGATGCAGTGAAGTTGCGTGCCTTGGCATAATAGACGGACTTTCGGACTTGCGGCATAACCATGAATTTGAGCCACCGCTTCTTCCCATTGTTCGGCAGACTGGGCATCAAACTTTTCTTTAGGCAGATATTTTAGTTCTACTATATAGCTGTGTGCAATTTCTGCATAGCGTTGCAGGTCAGGCATGAGAAACATGTCGCAAAAGCCATGGCTCAACTCTACCTCAGGTGTCGTCAAGTAATATGCATTGACGCTAAGATAGGCAGTGAAGAATCCTTGAATATTGCGTTCTCCTTCAATGCTGCTACGCACGGAAGAATTCTCTTTATAAGCTTTGGCTATAAATTCCAATGCAGGTCGCCATTCACCGTCAAATGCCATGTTATTGAAGAGTATCTCTATATCTATCAGATTGATATAGTGATGGCTCTGATATTCTTCTAAGATATATTCATAATATTGTTTTCGGACATTTGTATTAGGGATTCCTAAGATAGTCAGATTTCCACGTGTTCCGATGATAGTCAACATGCCATAGTAAAAAAGCAGGCTGGGAAATATTTCCGGATTCGTAATCTGGTCTGCGGAAAAAGACTGGAATAGGTTAGTGATGATTTTTCCTTCTTCGGCAATGCGTTTGATAACGCCTTTGCGATTACCGTCAAGACGATCCAGTTGGATGAGTTTTTTCATCTTGTTATAATCCGTTCGGGTATTAGGGTCAATCATCTGTTCGGGAGATGCTCCCAACTGAATCCGATTCCGAAGGTAGTAAAGTACCATATCGCAGTTGAACATTTTGGGATCAGAACTCAGGCTTTGACGTGCAAAACAATAATTGTCATACCACGGCTTCATTTCCAGAATCATCTCTTCAATATCTCCATGCAGTTGCCCTGTTTCCTTGTAATATTGGAACATAGTGCGCACATCTTTTTCAGAAAATCCTAGCATCTGGTTAAATACCGGACTGGTACTGATGTTCCAACCGATATTATAACCGCTCGACAAGTCGTCTAGCGTTACGGGACTGACACCGATCATAAAGATACGGTCGAACATCCCTTTATAGTTTTTGAAGGCATCACGGTAGAAGCCGCTTGCGTGGGTGATGGCACGATATATTTCGTTGCCTTTTTCATTGAGGACGACATTGGTGAAGTTATCGTATTCATCTATAATAAGATATAGGGGATAACCTAATCTCCTGGCTTCGTCATCAAGGATGTGAAGTTTATCAATTCCTTTATCCGCAGCACTGAAACGTTCTATGAATTCGTCTGTGTAATATTCACGATATCTGTTGAGAAAACCGTCTAGCTGCACAGCGCTGTAAGAATCAAATCTTTGTGGCAGTTCATCAATATTGCCACCGATTTTGGAAAAGTCAAGATAAAGTATTTGGTATTTGCCTTGAAGCGGAGTTGCATGCTGACCGATCCAGAGATTGCCGAAGAGTTGCTGGAACTTATCTTTTTGTGAAAGGTCATAGTATGACCGAACCATACTAAGCAGTAGACTCTTGCCGAAACGTCGAGGACGAATGAATATCAGGTAGTTGGCTTGATCTTCCAATAAGGGGATATACATTGTTTTGTCCACGTAATAGCAGTTTTGCATGATTACGTCCTCAAAGTTGGACATGCCATATGGTATCTTTTTCACTGTTTCCATAACTATAAAGTTTGCTGCTTTTTGTTTTCAGATCCTAGCTCTTCAAACAATCAAAAATCAAAGATAGTTCTTTTAAGATGATTATTCCATTTTTGTGCGTTTATTTTCCAATTCGATCATAACCGCTGCTTTTTCATTCGAATCTAACCTTCTACAGAAAAAGAAAAAAAGATTTTATCTCTCATTACTCTCATTGTTTTTTCTTAAATATCAGATAATAAGATTCTTATCGAATGAGAGATACTTCTCCGAGAACCTATCTCTCATCATTTTATAGTGAAAATACGCCTGAAAACTGTTATCTCTCATTTGTTTTTAGTTATCTCTCATCTATTTTCAGGGTATCTCTCATCATATATTATTTTTTATTCAGTGGCAACTTTCTTCTTTACATAGACTCTGTGCGAACCTCTTCCTGTAATATCAATACCGGATTCCGGAAGATCAGCCCATTGTTTCAGTTCTTTAGTAGCAGCTGTCTGAAGCAGTCCGGTTAGTCTCTGGTAATTCCGTACAGTCAGGAAAGCGTGTTCGTCGAGAAATTTCAGGGCTAATGTCAGCCGTTGCTCCGGTGTGAACTTTTTAGAGGAGCGTTGTGGTTTCCATGGAGCTCTTTCCAGCCGGCATCTTTCATTAATGTTTCTGATCATCGTTCTGTCTACCCGAAAATTCACTCCTCCTACGCAGATGCTTTGTGCGTTTCGGTGTTTGGCGCCTTCTTCCGCCTCTTCCCGTTCTTTGTCCCTGCATAGGGCGAGTGAGGGGGTAAAAGTCCCTATTCCGTCTATTTTCACAGAGCGTCCTTCCGCCATCAGATGCGCCATTTCTATGGCGGTCTGGAGCAATACGCCTTCTATGTCTCCGGCACTGAAGCCGCTGACGTCTCCTACTCGTTGCGCCAACTCTTTTATGCTTGCATTGTCTATCCGTGCAAACTTGGGATAAGTAATTCTTTTGCCCGTTTTCTGAATGTCGGGCATCTCTTCCATAATGTATCGTGCCATAATGTCTTGGTTCTAAAGTATTAATAGATAAGTTCTTTGGTATTAGAGGTAAAGTTCCTTTCTTCTAATACTAAAGTTCTTATTGGTTAATTATAAACTATAAATGATGCTTTTGTTTTTATAAATGCAAGTTGCATTTATAAAGTTGCAACTTTCATTTGTATAATTGGAATTTGCATTTATAGTTTACTATTAAACAAAGGTAACTTATCTTCTTGATAAAAGCAAGTTTACTTCTAATAAAGAATAATTTATTTGTTAATAGATTGGGGGATAAGTAATAGGAGGTAATGTTTTAATGAGTTTGGATTGCTTTTGCCGAAAAGGTGTATCATTAATGAAAAAGAATGGCATGAAGTAGGATATTTAATTTTATTTTTATAGTTTTGCATTGTCTCTCACGCCGATACCTCAATTCGTGAGGTTAGGGTGGTGTGGGAGATGTATTATATAAAGAAAGGCGTTTACTTAACGCTTTGTCTTTGGCTGTTTGAAACTTCGAACACTTTAAGCAGTAGTCAAAACAAAGCAACAGTAGATGTCTACGGGATATGTTTATACCCCCAAGTATACTTTGAAATAAAAGTATACTTGGATTGTTATACATATCGGCGTGGGCTTCTGCGTTGCTCGTTCAGACTACTACGGGCAGTTCGAAGGCCTCAAACAGCGGGACGAGTAACAGGTACAGATTCCCGCGCTTTTTCTTTTATAGTATTTACTTATCTAATTAATGAACCGTCCGGTTCGGGAATCTGCGGATATAAAATGTCTTTATGAATAAGATACTATTGAGTAGTGTATTGATGGTCATTATTTGTATTTCGGCTTTTTCGTCTTGTAAAGAAAGAATGGGTAAAGTAGATCCTCCTGTAATACCTAAGCCTGTTACTGAAGTAGATTCTCCTGTTGTATTGACTGTATATCTGGAGAATTCTGGTAGCATGGACGGATATGTAAATGGGAATACAGGATTTAAACAAACAATCTATTATTATTTGACAGAATTACGCGACAAGATTACTTCTTCCATTCATTTATTTTACATAAATAGCAAAGTCATTTCTATGGGTAATGATATAAAAACTTATATCCATAGTACAACGCCTACTACATTTAAAGCAAATGGAGGAGATTTGGGAACATCTGATATAGCTACAGTATTAGATTCTTTATTAAGTAGACGTAAAAAGGATGAAGTTGTTCTTTTTATTTCCGATTGTGTTGTTTCTCCCGGGAAAAAATACGCAACACATCCTGATGATATAAATGGCTATCTATTGCAGCAATGTACTGATATGACAAGCGTTTTTCGGAGAGAACTGAATAAATATAAAGATTTAACAGTTGCTATATGTCAACTACAATCTCATTTTGATGGTAAATTCTTTAATAAAATAGATCAATGGAGCTATTATAAGGGTGAACGTCCTTTTTATTTTTGGTTAATAGGTTCTACACGACAAATAAAGTCTATAATGGATAAAATACCTTGGAGTGATTTTAATGATAAAGGAGCTAAAGTCGAAAATTTGTATGTACTGACTTCTTTAGAACAACAAGTGGAGTATGCGGTTGTAAAAACTGGTTGTTGGGGGAGTTTCGAGTATGAGCACTCTCGTGCGGCGGGTATGTCTAAAACAATATGTAAAGTGAAAAAAGAGAATAAAGGAAAGAACGCTGGAAAGTTTAGGTTTTCTATAGGAGTGGATTTAAACTTTTTTCCTTTAGATGATAATTACTTGTATAATTCAGAGAATTATCAGGTAAATAATAAAGACTATTCTGTTGAAGTGATAAAAATGAGTTCAGATAACTTCTCTCATCAAGTGAGTTTAACTACAGAAATTATTTCACCTTGCCAAATAACAGTTTCTCTAAAAAATAAACTTCCAGATTGGGTAAATGAGAAAACCGATTTTATAGGACAGGATTTGATTATTGATAAAGCAGAAAATAAAACATTCGGGTTGAAGTATTTGGTAGAAGGAGTCTATAAGGCTTTCGTAGATACTAAGTCTTCAGATGATTATGCGCAATTTATAGTAACGATTAAATAAATAATATTATGGGAGCTTTTTTAGAAACATTATTAGGAAATATGTATGGCTGGTTTGACTTTTTTTATTGCCGCAATCTTTCGGAGCATCTTTGGGGATGGGATATGAATACACACGGCTTTACAAAAGAGCTATGTTATAATACAATAGGATTATATACGCTACTTATATCTACTATCGTAATGGTCACATATTATTATTTTATTGATCATCCACGCTTTTGCAAGTGGTGGAGTTGGGCTATCATGGCTGTGTTCAATAGCATAATGTGTCTGTTGCTTGGATATTATTTCACATATATGGATTATGATTCGGGGAGGATATCCGATGATTTAATGTATGTAAGAGATGAACAAGGACAAGTCGTTAGCCAGTTAATCAATGAATCTGATTGTTGGGGATTCGGCATCTCTAATATGATTATTGCATTTATCTTTTTCTTGATATTGTCACTTATATTTAAATGGTGGAGTACGGCAGCTAAATATTCTCCTTTTTAATACACTAAAATTAACACTAAAATGAAAACATACGTATTTGGCATAGGAGGTACAGGTGCACGAGTTATAAAATCACTTGTTATGTTGATGAGTGCCGGGATTGATATGCATACAGATGAAATAGTTCCTATATTTATTGATCCTGATAATGCGGCGGCAGACTTAACGCGAACTGTAACTGTATTGCGAAGTTATCAAATAATAAATGAGCACATACTGTTTACAAAAGACGTGGAAGATAAATTCTTTAAAACGCGGATCGGTGAACCTATTTCAGGTTTTAAAATGAATTTAGCCAATGTGTCTAATGGTACTTTTGCACAATATATGAATTTTGGAACATTGAGTGTGGAAAATCAAGCATTGGCACGTATCCTTTTCTCTGATATTAATTGGGGAACTATGATGGATGTAGGTTTTAAAGGAAACCCTAATATTGGTAGTGTTGTACTCAATCAATTTACTAGGTCGCAAGATTTTGTTGATTTCGCAGCCAATTTTCAGCAGGGGGATCGTATTTTTATTATCAGTTCTATTTTTGGAGGAACAGGTGCTAGTGGTTTTCCCTTATTGTTGAAAAATCTAAGAGGTATTGATTCTAAGTTACCAAATGCAGATTTGATTCGAAATGCTCCTATTGGTGCTATTACTGTATTACCTTATTTTAATGTAGAATCGGATGCTGACGGAAGACATATTATTGATGGTTCTACATTTATTTCCAAAGCAAAAGCTGCATTAGAGTACTATGAAAAAAATATTAGTGGAAATAATTCATTGAATGCTTTCTATTATATAGCAGATGATATAAATAAAAGTTATGCTTATAGTGAAGGTGGTACAACGCAGCAGAATGATGCGCATTTGGTAGAGCTGCTTGGTGCTTTAGCTGTAGTTGATTTTTGTGAGATTGATATATCATTACTCGATTCGGCTTCTGGTAAAGCTGTAAATCCTTTCTATAAAGAATTTGGTATTAATGAAGGAAGTGATGTACTTAGTTTCCTTAATTTCTATGATAGTACCAGAAGATTATTGCAAAAACCGATGACGCAATTTATACTTTTCTGTAAATATATGGATGAACAGCTTCCTTCATCCAAAGATCAAGCTTGGGCGAAAGGTAAGCGTTCGTTTGATGAAAATTTTTTTAAAAGTAGTTTTTATGCCCACTTATCAGTGATCAAAAAAGCCTATTTACAATGGTTGCAAGAATTAGCCTACAATCAGCGGGGATTCGCACCATTTGAATTGGCGGAAATGAAAAAAGATGTATTTGGACTTGTGAAGGGAATAGTACCTAGTAAGGTAATGACACTTAAAAGTAATTATGCGTTGTTTGATTATCGACTGTCTGGTATTGAACCTAAAATATCCAATAACTTGAATGTGGAAGCTCGCTTTATTGAGTTATTTTATCAGGCGACAGAAAAATTAGTAAATGAAAAAAAATTAGCTTAATCATGGGAAAAGTGTTTAGATTACATACAGGTGCTAATACCTTAGAAGGATGGGACGATGCTAATGCTCCCTATGGAACTTCAGCAATAAATCAGATTAAAGATCCAAATGGTGCGACAAGTAAGAAAGAAATTACATCTATACCGTCTCCATTTGCGCGAATGGATTTAGTGAAAGTGGCGTTTAAGAATGTAACGGATAATCATCAAGTAGAGGGTGATACCATATTTCATAAGTTAGTCTCTGATTGCTTCGATGTCGGTGAGATATTTTTCAATATTGATAAGCTATCGGATAAGCTACGCATTATAGCTTGGGATAGACAAAACGATTTGAAAGTTTTATTAGATTCTAATGATTCTCAGCATCGTTTATTGGGTGAGACGTTGAAGCTATATATGGAACAAGATGCGCAAGCTTTTAATTTTAAAAACTTACAGCGTATTTATTTACTAGACTACATAGGTCCGAATAGACCTGCTCAAATGAATATTATTGGAGGAACTTCTCCGATAACACTATTTTTCACTCCTGCCAATAATTTGTCTTATGTATCTAAAAATATTTGTTTTGGTAATGACCGTCCATTTGATGATGATTATCAACCATTATATAAAAGAGATATTGATTATATACGTTATTGGTTTGCTTTGAAAAATGAGATGCCAGAATTTGCGGTGTTATTTCCAGAAGTAAATGCTTATTTGGAACTTACTTATCAATGTCTGGATGGTAATACAAAGGATGAAATTGATAAATTGCAGGTCGGTGATTATGAATCTTTATTCAGTGAACTGTCAGTAGGAAATGTTGCAAACTTAGTAGAAGTGTTAGGATTCCCTTTGAAAAAACAGAATCCGGTTAGCGCAAATAATTTCAAGAGTGATTTCACTATTAAATCCTCTGTTTATAAAGGAGAAATAAAACCGTTAGTCTTACCGATTAACACATATACTAAGCCCAATATGCGTTATGTAACATCTTATTGGGATAAGAGTCTAAAAGCACCTATTATACGGGGCACAGAACGAAGCGTATAAAACGATATATTGAATAAAACAACACATCGCTTTATAATACAATAGGTTACGGGGAAGGATAGAAGGAACTCCCGCAAAACGAAACGTTTACGCAGGTTTAATTTCTGTTTACGTGGAGGGCTGTTTTGGTTGCATCGGTTTGGCGATTGCTTTAAATGGGCTTACATGAAGTTTACATGGTGTGTAAGCAGGGGAGGAAGATAGCGGTTGTAGGCCGCTTTTTTTATGCCTTGTTTTGGATTATATATTTCTAAAATATTCCATATAATTATTATTTAGTATATTTGCACTATAAAATATAGTGATATGGCAAAGGTTGTACATGTGTATTTGACGCACGGAATAGACGGAACAAAGCGAAGAGATTGGTATTTTAGTAGTATTTCGGCTGTTTATACGGTTTTGACGGCAGAACAGGTGGGTGCGACCAAGAATTATTTGTTACATGCTGGTCTGTCCGGTAATGGTACAGTATGCACTAAAAGGGCTATAATCAAGCAATCTACGCTTATTTCAGGGAGTAGGAGGGGAGATAGGTGAATAGATTAGAATGGCATTAGAACGAAAGAAAATCACCATTCGGCAGTTATTCTTGTAGGGGAGACTTATGGTCTCCTTTTTTTGTGCCCCAAAGTGACGATTGTCCCTTTGGGGTGACACTTGGTGTGACAGTTTGGAGTGACAGATTTTTGTATTTGGAGTGACAAAACACGGTTTTGAGATGGGGTAGTTGGCAGTGTGGTAAAATATGGTTTTTTGAATGATAGATGTAAAATAAGCCTCGATACACCCACCCTAAAAACCACCACCTACAAAAATTGCACATTATTATATAACGGATTATCAGTTCTTTTGGGGTGATTATATGGGGTAGATGGAGGGGAAATACCGAGGGAGGGGAATCTGAAGGTATGATTAGGGGTATCCGCAGGGTAACGTTTCATGTTCTCCGGATGGTAAAAGTGCGCTCTACCCTACATTTGCATCTCCAGAAGTGTACGCATCCGATGCAGGTTTCCCTTTTTCAAGATTCATTTGGCGAA
>ENA-ORUL01001568-ORUL01001568.1-human-gut-metagenome-genome-assembly--contig:-NODE-1568-length-15439-cov-2.916407_pt1 | contig 15439 bp, 13 predicted proteins | sample MGYA00242084_ERZ509219 | MGnify/ENA primary metagenome ERZ509219 (study PRJEB26280, sample SAMEA2338792) | human gut metagenome | biome: human gut; feature: human-associated habitat; material: faeces...
ATACCAGAACTTTCTCTGCAATTTTTCCCCAGGAGATCCGGCTTACATCAGCCGGTCTGGTACAATTTTCCTCTACACTTTCCTGCAATGATTCTGCAATGCGTTTCTCATAAGCCGGAAGTTCTTCTCTAACTGCTTCATCCACGCGGTTCATCCGTGGAAGTTCTACATATCGGATATCCGCTCCCGGCGCATATGTATCCAGCCATTCGCGGATTCCCGGAAGATCCGACATCACAACACGGTCGCCACAGGCAAGTTCTTCGATCACTGTAAGCGGCAATCCTTCCGAAAAAGATGGTAGTGCAAAGATATCGCATGTATTATATACTTTTGCCAGCTCCATCTGTTCCAGTTTTCCAAGAAAATGAACCGGATATGGTGCCTTCTCTGCCAGTCTGCAGATTCTTGCATACTCTGTCTCATTTCCTGCGCCGCCAGCCAGATATACTTCCAGTTTATCTGCTTCATACGGAAGATAAGCAAGACTTCGGATCAGACTCTCTACACCTTTCTTCTCTGAGATTTTCCCAGCAAACACAATCTTCGTCTTTCCGGGAACCTTCCGGATATGAAGATCACGGAAAATATGACTGTTATAGCCCATTCCAGATACTTCCACCTGTTCTGCTGTTACATGAAACATCTGGCAGATCTGCGTCTTCTGCTCTTCATGCAAAGCAAAAATCCGGTTTAGCTTCGCAATCTGCGCTTTGATATACTCCTGTTTTAACACATTTTTCTGCAATTGTCTGAGATCTGTATTATGACAGAAACCATATACCGGAAGTTCCGGAAAATGTTCCCGCACCAGTGCTGTAAGCAGATACAGATGATGACTTAAGATCAGATCCGGCTGAAATTCCTTTACTGCCTGCCTGATCTTCGTCAGGAAAACATTTGCAAACTGCCCTGCCATTTCTTCTGTCATATCACAATATCTCGTGCTTTCATAAGGCATCTCATCCGACATTCCCGCAATCGGAAACGGCAGCTCCTCTGACTTGAAAATAACCGGATATATTTTTGTATTTTCCGGAACTTCTGTCTTATCTTCTTTATAAACACCGGCAACTACTGCTTGTTCATGTCCTTTTGCTGCCAATTCCTTTACAAGTTCTATCAAAAACACGCCACTACCGGTACTGTTTGGCTTCTGTGCCGTAATACTCAGTATTCTCATCTTTCTTTTTAAATCCTCTCATATACCGTAAAATAATACTCCAGATCAAAACATGTCTGTTCTTCACTGATCTTTGTCATCTTCCACTCTGGATCTTCATCCAAACTCGGAAAATAAGTATCTGCATCATACGCATGATCAATCTTTGTAACCAGAGCTGTATCGCAGTACTTTAACATCGCACGGTAAATGCTCTCCCCACCGATTACGAATGTCTCTCCCTCGTACTTCTTCGCTTCTTCCAGTGCTTCTTCTACACTGTGTACAACAACCGCGTCTTTTACTTTGTAATCCGGATTCTTGCTGATTACAATATTCACCCGGTTTTTAAGTGGCTGGCTCTGTGGAAAACTTTCCAGTGTTTTCCGTCCCATAATAACAATATTCCCCTTTGTTGTCTCACGGAAAAATTTCATATCTGCCGGAATGCTCCACATCAGGCGGTTGTTTTTTCCAATCGCCCAGTTTTTATCAACTGCAACTATTAATTTCATCTTATCTCGCCCTTTCTTTTTTTAAACTGCAACCGGAATGTTTTTAATCTGCTCATGCGTCTCATAATCGATCAGTTTTACATCATCTCTCGTAAAATCATAGAAATCTTTTACTTTCGGATTCAGCCAGAACTTCGGTGCCGGAAGCGGTTCTCTTGCGATCAGTTCTTCTATTACCGGCACGTGTCTGTCGTAAATATGCGCATCCGCGATCACATGTACCAGTTCTCCGGCTTCCATATCACACACCTGTGCCAGCATATGCACAAGCACCGCATACTGGCAGACATTCCAGTTATTTGCTGTCAGCACGTCATTCGATCTCTGATTTAAAACAGCATTCAATGTCAGCTTATCGTGTCCTTCCTTCTTCGTCACATTAAATGTCATACTGTATGCACAAGGATAGAGATTCATCTCATGAAGATCCTGATGTACATATATATTTGTCATAATTCTGCGGCTGTACGGATTATTTTTTAAGTCATAAATCACACGGTCAACCTGATCAAACAGGCCTTCTTTATACTGATGCTTCACGCCAAGCTGATATCCGTATGCTTTGCCGATTGAGCCATTCTCATCTGCCCAACTGTCCCAGATATGGCTGTGCAAGTCATTGATATTATTCGATTTCTTCTGCCAGATCCACAAAAGTTCATCCGTGCAGCTCTTGATCGCTGTTCTCCTGAGCGTCAGAGCCGGAAATTCCCTGGACAAATCATAGCGGTTCACCACTCCAAATCTTTTAATTGTGTAAGCCGGCGTCCCATCCTCCCATTTCGGACGGACCTTTTCTCCCCTGGTATCTGTGCCATTGTCGATGATGTCACGGCACATATCTATAAAAACTTTGTCTGCATAACTCATAAAAATGTATCCTCCTTGCAAGCTGTCTTTTTCATATTAACATGAAAATATTATAAAAAAAAGAGAAACGTCGCAATTTGCGTTCCTCTTTTAAGCCTATACATCTCAGGCTCTTTTATTCCTGATATCCTGCTATATGCTATATATTATATTAACCACAACATTCAACGAGAACATTTTCCAGTGCATTTGCACTTGCACTGTGTGTACGCTCCACACGGATATTGTAACGCTCTGCTTCTTTCAACGCACAGTGTACCATTTTATGTGCCACTGTTGAAGTAAACAAAATGATCAGATCCGGCTGTCCGATCTGTGTCTTCAGATTGCCCGCCATTCTGGTAAATACTTTTGCCTTACATTTATGTTTCTTGCAGATCTGTTTATACTGATGTTCCATTCTTTCATTTCCACCTATAATAACAACACTCATCGATTTGTCCCCTTTCTTGCTGTCTTTTGTCTTATGCTACAATTTCCCGAATTGTCTTTCCCGCCAGAAATTCATTTACTGCACAGTCCTTTGCCTTATCGTATGTCCAGAATGTAAGTTTTGCTTTTTCCGGATCATGATATACTTTCCAATATCCACAAAAGAGGCTGTCCTGTCCTTTATGCTCAATAAAGCCTCTGACATCTTCCAGTGGATAGTTAAGGAAAATTCCGATTTCATGAGGAAATTCAATCTCATTTTTTGAATGTTCCCGTACTCTTAACGAAAGTCTTTCCAGCACTTTTTCCAGACTGTTTTCTTCATAACCGTAATCAGCAAGGAATGTCTTCACTTCCGGTTGTTTCAGATATGTTTTTAACTGTGCCGGGCGATATAACAACACCAGGTATTTGTCTCTGCAAAATGTAAGTGCACGGTAACAGATTCCCGTTCCATTAAGAAGCAGATGCATATTTCTCATATCCTCTCTGCGGACATTCGTAATACAGGCTACTTTATATCCTTTGAACAATGGGGCACATTGCAGGATTAACTGAAACTGTAATCTCTTCCAACTATTTTTATCTGCTAACATACATGCTACAACTTCCACTGGCATTTTGATGTTCCCGCCTTTTCTTGTTTGATTTTGATTTTGATTATCATTTACATTTACTAATTTATCATACATGTATTAAAATTACAAGGAGACTTATTCACACCATTTTCTCATTAAGGAGGAACAAAAAGGTCCATGCTTTATTTTTGCATGAACCTTAACCACTTATACTTTATAAAATTTTCTTTCTGCCTCGATTCTTACATTGTCATCTCATCTTTGGGAAGGAAATATTTTAATGCCACTTCATTTGTAGCCGCATCAGCCAGGTTGATACAACTGTTTCCCATACGGTCAATCAAATGAAGAATATTCGTAAATGGTGTTGTCAGACTCGCTTTACATTTTCCTTTGTTGACACGCTGGATATGGGATTTTCGCATCATAATATCCAAATTGACAATCTTGTCTTTGCGCTTCATCAGCTTTTCAAGCTCTACTGTTGTATCACCGCGTAATGCCTTTGTCGCTGAATCAAACATCTTCTCCAGAGTTTTCAGACATTTTGCAAGTTCATCCATCGCTTCCTGTGAATATTTATACTGGTTTGTTTCTTTTTCTTTCATAGATAATGCAATTCCGGCACTTAAATTACCGATTCGTTCCACATCTCCCAGCACATACATCAGTCCCGCTGTCTGGGATGCCTGCTGTTCGGTCAGAAGTCCGGAAGAAAATAATCCTGCCAGATAATCTGTGATTTTATCTGTGAGCTTTGTTACTTTCGCACTCTCCTCCTGTATCTTATCTACACCTTGCATTTGATTTTCTTTTACGACAGTCACCGTATCATGCAAAACTTTTTTCACCTGATCGCTCAGATGTAAAATCTCTTTTGCGACAAGCTGCAGCGCTGCTGCCGGCTGATTTTTCACATTCTCATCCAGATATAATGTCTCAAACGGATCTGATTCGGTCTTCCTTCCATCCGGAATCAGGAACATAACAATCTTCACCATCACTCCAATCAGGCATACCCAGATCAGTGTCATTGTAATATTAAAACAAGTATGCGCATTCGCAATCTGTCTGGAAATCACTTCCACTTCCGGTCCTTTTGGTGAAATAAAACGGATCAGTGTAGCATATGGTTTCACAAACCATATAAATAAAAAACTTCCTGATATATTAAAAATGCAATGCGCCACGGCTGTTCTCTTTGCATCTTTCGTCTGTCCTATACTTGCAAGAAGTGCCGTGATCGTTGTTCCGATATTGTCTCCAAGCAGGATCGGAATCGCACCAGTAAGTCCAAGAATACTTGTCATACCGTCTGGTCCTGCCTGTGCTGCAAAATTCTGTAAGACTGCGATGGTTGCACTACTACTCTGTACGACCAGCGTCATTAATGTACCTACTCCCACTCCAAGAACCGGAATATGTTTTACACTTGCAATAAGTTGTGTAAACATCGGACTGGATGCCAGCGGTTTCATGACGTTTCCCATTGTCTCAATTCCAAGGAATAACAGACCGAATGCAAATATCGTCTGTCCTATACTTTTTGCTTTTTCTGATTTTGCAATAAATGCAATGATAAATCCCACAAAAATAATGATATATATGTAATCGCTGATCTTAAATGCAATAATCTGTGCCGTCATGGTTGTTCCGATATTTGCACCAAATATAATAGAAATTGCCTGTGGCAGGTTCATAAGTCCTGCACTGACAAATCCGATTGCCATGACCGTTGTGGCGCTGCTGCTCTGCAGAACTGCCGTTGTAAGCGCTCCGGCAAGCACACCGAGAACCGGATTCTTTGTCAGTAACGCCAAAATACTTTTCATTTTCTCTCCAGCTGCTTTCTGCAGACACTCGCTCATCATATTCATTCCATAAATAAAGATTGCAAGTCCCCCCAGCAGACCAAATACAATCTGCATATTTTCATTCATATTGATTTCTCTCCTTTTTGCTGTACAATTTACTATCGTTGCTATTCTAGCGAATGCACATGCAAATCAGATGAAATCTATGTTAAATCTATGTAAAGTCAGCTCATGTATTACAGAAAAACAATTAAAAAAGCCGGCCTCTAAGGCTCGGCTATATTATACAGTACACGATCCAGCATCTTTTTCAATGCTTCTACTTCTTTTTTATTCATTCCCAGTGTCAGCATCTTATCCAGTTTCTTCCGGTCTGTTTCCATCCTCCTCTGAATATCATATGCTTTCTCAGTCAGGTAAATGTTCTTGCAACGCTTATCTTCGTTGCTCGGTACTACAAGGATAAATCCTTTTTCATCCAGTCGTTTCATAAGTCCTGTCACAGTCGGATTACGCAGACTCAGCGCTTTTTCAATATCTCTCTGGGTTACATGCTCTTTTCTGCTTGTAAATAAATAATCCAACACCGCACACTGTGAAGCTGTGATTCCCAGCGTACGTAGTTTGCGGTTAAATTCTTTTTCGTAAATTGTGCTGATCTGCTTAAACAAAAATCCAAGCGTCGTTCTCTCCCGCATCTTATGTTTCCCTCCTCATGAACTTCCCGGCTTTCTTATAAATATATCCGACTTTTAATACTCACGAATCACACTGCTGATTTCCTGTGTCGTATCCATCTCTCTTAAATGCATCAACGCATCCTGCATATGATACTCTTTTACTGCTTCCGTTACGATAACAAGTTCAGCGACTCCGTCTGTAATGACCTTCTGGATCACTTTGGAAATGCTGACTTTGTGCTCACCGAACATGCTGGCGATTCGTGCAAGAACGCCCGGTTTGTTTGTTACCTGCATGCGTACAAAGAATTTATTTTTCACATCATCTGAACTCTTGACCGGTGTATTCTTGTAGCAGGTACAGCTGATTCGTCCGGTACATGAGAACTGGATATCGCGGATAATGTCAATCACATCTCCCATAACAGCACTGGCTGTTGGAAGCTCTCCGGCGCCTCTTCCGTAAAACATCGCATCATCTAATGCATCTCCGTGTACAAAAACCGCATTAAAGGAATCTCTGACAGATGCAAGCGGATGATTCTTCGGCAACATCATCGGATAAACCGCAACCTCAATACCATCTTCTCTGTTATGTGCCACTCCGAGAAGCTTGATCACACTGCCAAATTCTTTTGCATATGCGACATCCTTCGCAGATATCTTTGTAATTCCTTCTGTGTATACATCGGCAAATACAACTCTGGAATGAAATGCAATGGAAGCTAAGATTGCAACTTTTCTTCCAGCATCCAGACCTTCAACATCCGCAGTCGGATCTGCTTCCGCATATCCAAGCTCTGTCGCTTTTGCCAGCGCTTCTGAAAAGTCCATGCCATCCTCAAACATCTTTGTCAGGATGTAGTTTGTTGTTCCGTTCACGATACCGATCACTTCATCAATCTCATTCACTGCAAGACACTGTTTCAGCGGACGAATGATCGGGATACCGCCTGCAACAGCCGCCTCAAAGAGGAAATCAACCTGATTTTCCTGTGCTGCATCCAGTAATTCTCTTCCGTGCACTGCTACCAGATCTTTATTCGCAGTCACTACATTCTTCCCTGCGCAGAGTGCTTCCAGAATCATCGTCTTCGCCGGTTCGATTCCTCCCATTACTTCAATCACAATCGAAATCTCCGGATCTTCTACTATTTCTTTCCAGTTATCTGTCAGAAGAGAGGCATCTACGCCTTCTCTTTGTTTGTTCATATTATGTACAAGGATTCTTGTAATCTCAAGATTCGCTCCTGATTTTTTTACCATTTCTTCTTTCTGTCTTTGAACCAGTTTATAAACACCGCCGCCCACGGTTCCTAATCCGAGGAGTGCTGCCTTTATTTTCTTACATTCTGCCATATATCCCTACCCTCATTCTTTCCTGTATTTTTATGACGTCTTTACAGACATCACAAACAATTTTATTATAGCATTATCTGGTGGATATAGTCAAAAATGTTCTATAATAACATCTTTTTATCATTGCATGTTTTATAAGCATTTGCGAAAATTAGAAAATTCAAAAAACTTTTTTTAAAAAAGTGTTGACAAAAACTAATTCACGTAGTATAGTATGTATTGTTCTGAGGAACACATAACACAGAACAAAAACTTAAGATATGCGACAGTGGCTCAGTTGGTAGAGTACGACCTTGCCAAGGTCGGGGTCGCGGGTTCGAACCCCGTCTGTCGCTCTTGAAGAGGAATTGCAGTTTGCAGTTCCTTTTTTGCATATACGGTGAACCCAAGTACAGATTTTTGCTTGCACTGTATTTGACGAATGTGCCTCATCGAGCTCGCATTCTCCCGAAGGCTATTATTTATAATAGAAAATACAATTTCTTGTTATATAAAAAACTGCAGCAAAATGTCCATAACCAGACACCTTGCTGCAGTTTTTTATAATTCTGAATATTTACAGAATATCAATATATTCTCCTGCCAGCGCTTTATTCATACTGCGGACTGCGCAGAATTTTCCACACATACTGCATGTATCGCTGTGGTCATCTTCCGGACTTCTGCTGTCACGGATTGCTCTTGCTGTATCAGGATCCAGTGCGCATGCATACTGTGCTTCCCAGTCAAGCTTTCTTCTCGCGTCACCCATCTTATCATCAATATCTCTTGCTCCTCTGACACCTTTGGCAATATCAGCCGCATGTGCTGCGATCTTGGAAGCAATGATTCCCTGTTTTACATCATCAACATTCGGAAGCGCCAGATGTTCTGCCGGTGTTACATAACAGAGGAATGCAGCTCCGTTCATAGCAGCCACAGCGCCACCGATAGCGGCAGTAATATGATCATATCCCGGTGCGATGTCTGTAACGAGAGGTCCTAATACATAGAACGGTGCTCCCATACAAATACTCTTCTGCACCTGCATATTTGCTGCAACCTGATCAAGCGGCACATGTCCCGGTCCCTCTACCATAACCTGGACATTGTGATCCCATGCACGCTTTGTCAGTTCGCCAAGGCGTACCAGTTCTTCGATCTGGCATACATCCGTTGCGTCTGCCAGACATCCCGGTCTGCATGCATCTCCCAGAGAAATTGTAACATCATACTCTTCGCAGATGTCCAGGATCTCATCATAATATTCGTAGAACGGGTTTTCTTCTCCAGTCATGCACATCCATGCAAATACAAGACTTCCACCACGGCTTACAATGTTCATTTTTCTCTTATGCTTTTTGATCTGCTCAATCGTTTTTCTTGTGATTCCGCAGTGCAGCGTTACAAAATCTACTCCGTCTTCTGCATGCATACGGATAACATCTACAAAATCTTTTGCTGATAAAGTAGCAAGGTCTCTCTGATAATGGATCACACTGTCATATACCGGAACTGTACCGATCATAACCGGACATTCACTTGTCAGTTTGCGGCGGAATGGCTGCGTATTTCCGTGGCTGGACAGATCCATGATCGCCTCTGCGCCAAGATTTACCGCACTCATGACCTTTTCCATCTCAATGTCATAGTCTTTACAGTCTCTGGAAACGCCAAGATTGACATTAATCTTTGTACGGAGCATACTTCCTACCCCTTCCGGATCCAGACAGGTATGATTCTTGTTTGCACAGATCGCTACCTTTCCTTCAGCAACCAGTTTCTGTAATTCTTCTACTGTCATCTTTTCTTTTTCTGCAACTTTTTCCAGTTCTGGTGTAACAATTCCCTTTCTTGCCGCATCCATCTGTGTTGTGTAATTTCTCATTGGATCATCCTCCTGTAAATAAAAATTTTTTTCTGCCATGTAAGCATGGCGCATTTTCCTATTCCATAAAAAAAACGCTTCTGCCACCGCAAAAACGTTTTCGTATAAAAAGAGATGCGCAGGCATCTCTTCTCTTCCGTAATTCTTCCCTACGTTGGCATTATCCAAATCAGGTTATAGGTCGAAACAAATTATAGTTTCCTCTCAGCCAGCTTTGTACCAGCTCCCTGTAACATTAAATTGTATATTTAATTATAGTTTTGCTCTCTGTAAATGTCAACCTAAAATATCTTCGTTGTCCATTTGCTCATGTCCCAGACTTCCTGCACGACATCTTTATAAAATTCCGGTTCATGACAGATCAAAAGAATACTTCCGCGGTATTCCTGAAGTGCTTTTTTCAGTGCATCCTTGGCGTCTACATCCAGATGATTGGTCGGCTCATCCAGAAGCAGAAAATTCGTGTCACGGTTGATCAGTTTACAAAGACGGACTTTCGCCTGTTCTCCACCACTCAGAACACGGACCTGACTTTCGATATGCTTTGTCGTAAGCCCGCATTTTGCAAGCGCAGAACGCACTTCATACTGTGTAAAAGACGGAAATTCTTCCCATAACTCTTCGATACAGGTATTTTTATTCTCCCCTTTTACTTCCTGTTCAAAATATCCAAGTTCCAGATTCTCTCCCAGTTCACATTCCCCTTTCAGAGAAGGAAGCAGTCCGAGAATACTTTTAAGAAGTGTTGTCTTTCCAATTCCGTTCGTTCCGACAAGAGCAATTTTCTGTCCCCGTTCCATCGAAAAATTCAGTTTTTTCGATAATGGTTCATCATAACCGATCACAAGATCTTTTGTCTCAAAAAGCATTTTTCCCGGCGTGCGTCCGTAACGGAAATGAAATTCCGGCTTCGGCTTTTCTGCCGCAAGCTCGATCACATCCATTTTATCCAGTTTTTTCTGTCTGGACATTGCCATATTTCTTGTCGATACACGCGCTTTATTCCGTGCCACAAAATCTTTCAGCTCACTAATCTCCTGCTGCTGTCTGCGGTATGCTGCTTCCAGCTGTGCCTTCTTTACTGCATAAACTTCCTGAAAATGGTCATAATCGCCCACATAACGGTTCAGTTCCTGATTTTCCATATGATAAATAATATTCACCACATCATTGAGAAATGGGATATCGTGCGAGATCAGTATAAATGCATTTTCATATTCCTGCAAATAGCGTTTCAGCCATGCAATATGTTCTTCATCGAGATAATTAGTTGGCTCATCCAGAAGCAGAATGTCTGGTTTCTCCAGCAATAATTTTGCCAGCAGAACTTTGGTGCGCTGCCCGCCACTTAAGTCTGTAACATCCCGGTCTAATCCAAGATCCAGAAGTCCCAGCGCTCTTGCCACTTCTTCTACCTTTGCATCAATTGTATAAAAATCATGCAAAGTCAGCTCATCCTGAATTGTTCCAAGTTCTTCCATTAATTCTGCCATCTGTGCATCATCTGCTGTGCCAAGCAGATCACAGATCTCATTCATGCGGATTTCTTTCTGCAGAAGACTGTCAAATGCAGATTTTAGAACTTCCCGGATTGTCATGCCTTTTTTCAGCACCGCATGCTGATCCAGATATCCTGCATGTACGTTTTTCGACCATTCTACTTTTCCTTCATCCGGCGTCAGTTTTCCAGTCACAATGTTCATGAATGTAGACTTTCCTTCTCCATTGGCTCCTACCAGCCCGATATGTTCACCTTTTAATAACCGAAAAGAAACATCTGAGAAAATGGCTCTGTCTCCAAAGCCATGTGTCAGATGTTCCACGTTTAATATACTCATAGAAAATCTCCTACCCCTCCAGCAGCATTGCGATCGCTGCCGGGTCTTCCTCAGCCGAAGCCTGCACGCACAGCAGTACGTCCTGGACATACGACTGTGCGAAATCAAGCGAGCCGGCAATTTCTATTATTGTTTTGCCTTCTTTATATAATGCAAGAATCTGTTCGATTTCTTTTATCTTCTCTCTGAGTGTTTCATCAGCAATAGATGGATGTTCCATATACTCTCTACTCCTGTTCCTGGGCATTTTCTTCCACTTCAAGTCCCAGCTCATCTAACTGCTTTGCATCAACCGGTGACGGAGCTTCTGTCATAAGATCAGATGCGTCTTTTACTTTCGGAAATGCGATCACATCACGGATGCTGTCCTGCTTTGCCATAAGCATAACAAGACGATCCAGTCCGTATGCCAGTCCTGCGTGCGGCGGAACTCCGTATTTGAATGCTTCAAGCAGGAATCCAAACTGCTCTTGTGCCTGCTCCGGTGTGAACCCGAGAACTTCAAACATCTTGCTCTGAATATCCTGATTGAAGATACGTACACTTCCTCCACCGATCTCGTTACCGTTCAGCACAATATCATATGCCTTTGCACGAACTCTTCCCGGATCACTGTCAATGTACTGAAGATCTTCTTCCATCGGCATAGTAAATGGATGATGCATCGCTGTAAAGCGGTTCTGTTCATCGTTCCACTCAAGTAATGGGAACTCTGTTACCCAGAGGAATTTGTACTCATTCTTATCCAGCAATTCCATCTGACGGGCAAGTTCCAGACGCAGTGCACCAAGAACATCCCATACAACTTTATTTTTATCTGCTGCAAACAGAAGTAAGTCTCCATTCTCTCCACCCATTGCCTGGATCAAAGAAGCCTGCTGCTCTTCTGTCATAAATTTGGCGAATGAGGATTTTACAGTTCCATCTTCGTGGATTGCAATATATGCAAGTCCTTTTGCGCCATAGTCTTTTGCAAAATCAACCAGTTTGTCAATTTTCTTTCTTGCCATGCTACCCTGTCCTTTGGCGTTGATGCCACGGACAGTTCCGCCATTTTCAATCGCACTTTTAAACACAACGAAATCAAAGTCTTTTACAACTTCTGTTACGTTCTGAAGTTCCATTCCGAAACGGATATCCGGCTTATCAGAACCGAAACGATCCATTGCTTCCTGCCATGTCATTCTCTGAATCGGCAGTGATACTTCAACACCAAGAACTTCTTTAAATAATTTTGCGAGAAGACGTTCATTTACTTCAATTACATCATCTACGTCAACAAAAGAAAGCTCCATATCAATTTGTGTAAATTCCGGCTGACGGTCTGCTCTTAAGTCCTCATCACGGAAACATTTTGCAATCTGGAAATAACGGTCACATCCGGAACACATCAAAAGCTGTTTGAAAAGCTGTGGTGACTGCGGGAGTGCATAAAAATGTCCCTGATGCACACGGCTTGGTACAAGATAATCTCTTGCTCCTTCCGGTGTACTCTTGATCAGGATCGGAGTCTCAATCTCCATAAATCCTTCTTCTGCGAGAAATTGACGGGTTAATGTCGCAACTTTGCTTCGCATCATCAGGTTCCTCTGCATATCCGGTCTTCTCAGATCCAGATATCTGTATTTCAGACGAATCTCTTCTTTGGTCTTTGAATTTTCTTCAATCTGGAACGGTGGTGTCTCAGACTCGGAAAGTACACGCAATTCTTCCGGAATGATCTCAATCTCTCCGGTTGCCAGATTTTTATTAACTGCGCCGGAACGTTTTTCCACTTTACCTACAACAGCTACTACATATTCCGAACGAAGCTTCGCGGCCTTTTCGATCAGCGCTGCATCCGTCTTGCCTTCTTCGCATACAACCTGAATGATTCCGGAACGGTCTCTGACGTCAATAAATACGAGACCTCCTTTGTTACGGTTTTTCTGTACCCAGCCCATGATTGTCACAGTTTCACCTGCATTCGCTGCAGATAACTCGGCACATCTATGAGTTCTTTTTAATCCCTGCATTGATTCTGCCATGATCCTTCTCCTTTTCTTCTCTATATTCTACAGACGGTCTGCGTAGCAGTCTACAATATCTGCATAGCCTTCCCCTGTAAGCTGTTCTTTCTGGAACTTCTTGTTTTTCTTCATATTGACGATCAGTACCTGTTTTCCTTCTTCTCTGTCTTTTTTCGCCATTGCAAGTACTTTTAACATACTTTCTTTTGGAAGCTTCTTCTCCAGAAGGTATGCCTTTTTCTCTTTTGCTGCCGGAACTTTGTATCCATTTTCCAGAAGCAGCATAACGATCCTCTCAAATCCGATAGAGAATCCGCATGCCGGCGTATCCTGTCCGGTAAATTTACCGATCATCCTATCATATCTTCCGCCACCTGCTACGGAACCTCCGAAGTCATCCATTGTTACTTCAAAGATTGTTCCTGTATAATAAGACTGTCCACGCACCAGTGTCGGTGTAAATTTCAGATTAAATTCGCACTCTTTTGCCTCTTCCACACTTGACATGATCAGTTCCATACTCTGTGCAGTCTCCTCCGGCAGATATTCTCCTAACTTTTCTTTCAGATAATGGATTCCTGTTACATCTGCGCTTACTTCATCAAAAAGTTTCAGATATGTCTCTACGTTTTCTTTTGCATAGCCCATCTCGATCAGCTCATTTTCTACACCATCTGCACCGATCTTGTCCATCTTATCTAAAATAATGAAAACTTCATCGTAATCTTCCTCTTTGAATCCGCTGTATGCAGCCATTGCTCTTAAAATTCCACGATCATTGATACAAACTGTAAAATTTTTGAAATCCAGCTTGCCAAGCATTGCTGTTGTCGCAAGGATCAACTCGATCTCTGCCAGTGCAGATGCTTCACCTAAAATATCAATATCACACTGCATAAACTGACGAAAACGTCCTTTCTGCGGACGGTCAGCTCTCCATACATTACCGATCTGCAGCGCCTTGAAAGGTGCCGGAAGTTCATTGGAATGGTTAGCATAATATCTTGCAAGCGGAACTGTCAGATCATAACGCAGACCTCCGTCTGCCAGATCATTTTCCTCTTTTGCCTGATCAATCTTTAACTTCTCGCCTCTCTTCATAATCTTGAAGATCAGCTTCTCATTATCTCCGCCCTGCTTGCTGCACAGATTTTCAATATGCTCTACACATGGTGTCTCCATTGACGTAAATCCAAAACTCTTGTAAGTCTTTTTAATAAGACCGATCAGATAATCACGGATCTCCATCTCTGCAGGAAGGATGTCCTTCATGCCGGTAACCGGTTTCTTCTTTAATGCCATAGCCATTCTCCTTTTCGTTCTATCATTTCATCAATCCTCTGGATATACGCGTCGATTGCTTTTACATTCTCCAGCCGAATCAGATTTGTTTCTTTTTTCTTTTTGCTGCCCTGTACCGGCACCGGGTTCTTTAATACGATCTTCGTCGATGCGCCTGCACCTGCAGCGATAATGGATTGTTTTTCTTCCATAATAAGTATATTGTAAATTCCGGCTTTGTCAACCTTTGCATAACCTACATTTTCAAAATTTCCGGCAATATTCTTCTGCCGGTACAAATAATATGGCAAAAGTCCCATCTCTTTTGCCACGCGTCTTGCTTCATCTACCATCTCTTTTGTATCTGGGCCGACAGAAGGTTTTTCATCAGACCGTCCCATCTTTGCAGCACGCTTGATTGCAAGAGAATGTACTGTCAGGCTATCCGGTTCCAGTTCTTTAATCTGTGAAAGCGTATCTTCCATATCCGCAAGTGTCTCACCCGGAAGTCCTGCGATCAAATCCATATTAATATTGTCAAATCCAAGACTTCTTGCCGTATGATATGCATCACGGATCTGTGAAACAGTATGTTTTCTGCCAATCAGATCCAGCGTTTTCTGCTGCATGGTCTGGGGATTGACAGAAATCCTGGTCACCGGAAATCTTCGCATCACTTCCAGCTTTTCTCTTGTAATGCTGTCCGGTCTTCCCGCTTCGATCGTAAACTCCTGCAGATCCTCAAATGAAAACGACTTCTGTATCGTATCCAAAAGCACAAAGAGCTGCTCTGCCTCCAGTGTTGTCGGAGTCCCTCCTCCGATATAGATCGTATTAAGCTTTCTTTCTTCTGCCCGCTCTCCCAGTGCCCGGATTTCCTGACAGAGCGCCTTTAAATAATCATCTACCCGGTCTTCCCACTCCGCCAGAGGGGACGAACTGAAAGAACAGTACGAACAGATGCTTGGACAAAACGGAATCTCTTGCAAAAAAGAAGCATAAGACAATGAAGAAAAAAGTAATATCTTTGTTTA
>ENA-ORUL01001573-ORUL01001573.1-human-gut-metagenome-genome-assembly--contig:-NODE-1573-length-15394-cov-6.032988_pt1 | contig 15394 bp, 14 predicted proteins | sample MGYA00242084_ERZ509219 | MGnify/ENA primary metagenome ERZ509219 (study PRJEB26280, sample SAMEA2338792) | human gut metagenome | biome: human gut; feature: human-associated habitat; material: faeces...
TTGCTTATTATCCGCACCCAAAAAGTTGCATTTATAAGTTGAACTCAAGAATAATAAGTTGGATTACTTTGCAAAGAACCAGTGCCCAATTAATGTATTTAAGGTCTTTGGTAATTTATTGCCAGATCTAGGGAATAGTATGGATGATCATACGGCGAGAGGGCTTATATCGAATTTTATTAAGCCTGTTGTTAATGATGTAGAATGTGCAAAGATTATTGTTGCCAACAAAGATTTTTACTTTGGTATAATGGCTCATTGCAAGGAAATGTCTCAAGATATTCTAAATAATATGGAAACCAATACGAATGTAAAAGATATCTACTCTATCATTACAATAGATATTGACCAATTGCTTATCTCTGATGACATGAAAAAGAACTAAAAATAATGAGATAATTATGTATTGGCCAATAAGTTACATATAATAAAAGAAAAAAGTCCATTATAAGTTTGATAAAGGAAATGAACTTGAATTTCCTATTCAAAGTAAATAAGTGTGTCTGTAAAGTTAATAATTTCTTTACTGGACACACTTAAGTTTATAGTCTAAATTGCTCCTAGTGATTATTTGTTTGAGATATTTTAAACAGGATTATCAATAGCATTTCTAATAAATTTTACTAATTCGTTTAGGGCGGTAAGAGTTATGTTGTTATTGTGCCATTTATCATTCCAATAAGATATGGTATGGCCATTTATATCTATACTATAGTCTGCCTCAGTTCCCATATTCCAGGTAACAGATACCGATGCTTTAGGCTTGAATTTTTTAAGCAGGTTTTCAATATAGAGGATATTCAGTTCTGAATGATACCCACTTCGTTTTGATGAACCATAAATGAGGGCGTTTTGAATTTTACCATCTGCAAAAGCGATAAAACCTTGACGAGAGTGAGAGAGAATCTGAACTCCATAATCAGAGGTTAAAAGTCTTCTCCAAAGAGGTATATCCTTCCTTTTTCGTTTATTGATAATAACTTTCAGCGATTCAGAAACATTAGCAGAATTAAAGTTATCATCATCTAAAACCTGTTTTAAGATATTCAATGCATCAATATGAGTGTAGTCGTTAATCCTGAAAAGAGCTTTCCATGAATAATCACGATGGCCCGGATCGTTATAGAAATTTTTTCTATCAGCCGACAAATTAGGCATATAGTCTCCTTTGCTCAGCATGGCTCTGACTAAAAGGAATTTAGATGTTACCTCTGAATCTTTTTGTCCGGCTTCATTAAATAGTTTAAGACATTTCTCGCTGTATGATTTGAATTTGTTTAAGTCTCTATTTAGTGTATTTTTACTAAAAGGGATAAGGCCTGTAATTTCCCCTGAACACCAGAGAATAAGGCCAATTTTGCCATTAAGATATTGATGCTTTTCAGCTTTTGTTATTTCGTCATTCCAAGAGCTATCTTTCCTCAGTTCAGCTTTTATCTTTTCTTCTTCCCATTGAGAGTTAGTGAACCCTTTGGGAGTAAATGTTGTATTTTGTGCTACCCAGTCATTAACACAGGATGAACCATTGTTCTCTTTATAATAAGCAGTCAACTCTAAGAGCATTGTATCAATATCTTTAATTACTCTTACCGCATCGTTTGAGGAGTCAAAACGTGTATTTTCAATTAGGTTCCTTATAAGTCGGCTCCATTGGTTAACCTCACAATCATTTGTACTTGGCATAAGAGTAGAAAAGCGAGATAAAGCATAAAGAGTTACTCTTCCCTTGTAATTAGGGTTATTATTGTCTCTGTCCTGTATAACGAAAAATTGCCATTCTTTTTCCAAATCTATCCACTTCTCATGCTTAGTCTCACTTGTTCTAAACTTTGTGAAAACAGAGTTGGGACTACACATGGCTTCAAGTTCTTCCTTAATTCGATCAAGCATAACTCTATCGAAAACGACATTATATTCTTCTGTGTACTTTCCGTAAGAGAATGAGAGTTCTTTTTTATTGGCCTCAAAAAGGATATCAAAATCCACCTTATTACTCAACAAACTTGCTGTAGAATTGCCTATAATCAATTTAAGAAGATTTTGAAAAAAGGGATCAATATTTTTCAACTCTTTTCTCTGTGTACGTAAAGGCCAAAGAAAATCTGTCCAACTAACATCAATTAACGACTTCAAGGATTTAATTTCAGCAGGCTCATATAGAGTCTCTATTTGTTCCATCCATTTTCCCTTGAATATTTCAAATTCAGTTAATGGTAGGCCACGGGCATTCATTTTAATAAACAGATCGTCAGGGTCATAGAAGTTTTCTAACTTAAGAAATTGAAACAAAATGGTATTATGATCAGCTGAGAACAAATTATTCGCAGCTTCTTCCCAACTTTTGAAAAAGATAGAGTCTATAGTATCCAACATGCGGAGCATGCCATCTATTGTTGGGTCTGCGTTCCATTTATTCAGCCACCATGATTGATCCCGAATGATAGATGAAGGCATTGGCTTAACTTCATTGGTTCCGGAATCCTTTTTGCTGCTTAAAGACTCGACATTAAACAACTCATAACGATTAGCAATAATCTTTTCGCAAAACAACCGTGAACTGTCGCGAGTTTCATATGTGAAAAAAAGTTGAGCTTCTCATTCTGTTTTCCTCTCAGCCCATCAAGATAAAGGTGTAAGAGAAATAGAGTCGTGAGACGCTGTTGACCATCAAGAGGTATGAATCTCTTGCCATTTGTAGCACCGTATACAAAGTCAAGATTAAGTCTCGTTTTATTTATTATACAGTTGTAAATATCCTTGATAAATTTCTCTCGAATGCTTGTTATCTTCTTGCTAGGTCGTCCTTGTGCATAATCTCTCTGAATAAGTGGTATTTTGATATTTCCATCCCTTCGAACTATATCCAAAAAGGACAATTCCTCAGCATCTGTCTTTTTTATGTCTACTATCATATTATTCAATATCTGTTAGTTGAACGTAAGGAGTTAATACTCGCTTAATGTCTTCCCAATAAGCCTTTGCATCGGTTCGAGTCCATGCGAGAAAATGCTCTATCTTACGGGAGTAGGCTTTTTCAAATACATTGCGAGTTCCTACAGGAGTATAGACCTTAAACTCATCAGCGAGGATTCTTCGTCTTTTCACAGGAAAAATGTGATTGCCGTAGCTACGGTTTGTTTTTGCATTAAGCAGAACGAAGTTCCAAATAAAATCTTTCTCTCTCTTTTGTACAGAAGTGAAATAGTCTTTCAATGGATCCTTATGACCATTGAAGTGTTTGAAAATAGCCTCATAGATTTTATCTAACTCTGATTTTTCCAATCTACTATCATCATTTTGATTCAATATAGAAAGTAAATTTCCGCAGAGTTCTGTCTCATTAGCATCCAATGAATCCGGAGCAACTACAAGCTCGTATATCATCTGTTGTTTTGTATCTTTGATTTGTGTATCTGAACTCTTCTTATTATTGATATCTATAAGTTTGGGCTTGTTACCAGTAATGAGTTCTATCAAGTCAATTGCCAGTTCTTTTTGTTCACTCTCACTTGGCTCATGATCTTGGCTGGAAGCCACATGTTCCTGATCCCAGCCTGTATTTTTTCGTACTTGCTTGTAATCTGCAAAAGAAAACCTGGCAGAGTCGTTGTAACGACGATCTTCAAGCAATATATTATATAAGAAAAGAATTTCTGACAATTCCTTATTACCATAAAACAATTTTTTTGATGAGATATTCTTTACCATATCGATAATTATATCATCAAGAGTTTTTATGCGCTTGCTTTGACTAAGGGGGGTAGAATAGATTCCAGTCTTTTTAGATTATAGTCTGGATTGTATTCAAGGATAAAGCCTATTCTATGGTATAGATGTCGATTTTCATACCATTCCATGATAAGGTCAAATAGAATTTTAATATTATCCCATTCTACTTTTACCCATTCAAGTCGCTTTGATGAATTTTTAAATCCTCCGTTTTTCATCATTTGGCGATAAGAATGAAGATAAGCGTTAAATGTGTAGAAATAACGTTCCTTATCCTTTATAGTTTTGCCTTGTTGTAAATCTAGAAGATATTCAATTCTACTTTCGTATTCAAGGCCTTGATTTGCTTCGCTATATATGAATCCCCACAACGAATCATCATGAAGCTTACGTTCAATATTGTCCCATTCCAGTGCAATCTTTTGGATGACATCTCTATCAGACATGTTTATCTGGCTTGCGTAATTCTCTAACGTTGGAATGTTGCTACTTTGAAGCAATAGTGCTTTCACAAGTTCAGCATTGTTCAGGCCTATTTTACCGGCATTAAGTCTATCGAATATCTCAACATTATTGTCATCCCCCTCGAAAGGTAAATACCATATGAAATAAGTGTGATTTGTAAGAATGGTCTTAAATTCAGATCTGTCAACCCCCTTAAGCCTATTATATGCAGCCTTGAACACTTCTGCAAAATGACTATAATCACAATTCTGATTATCAAACTTCTTAAATGCCTCATCAGAAAAGAGGGTCTCACTAAGTTTGGGCAGCTGGGCGCTCAAATTGTCCAGACTTCCGATGCTCTCCAGCACCTTTCCGGTCAGAACTATTGCTTCGTGTTTCATATTTAATGTCGTAGGCATCTTTTAATAAACGCGAAAAGTATGGTGGGGTATCCTCATCTCTTTCTTCCTCATATTGCAATTGACGCAAAACTTGGAGAATAATTAGAATAGTCGTGAGCCGTTGTTGGCCATCAATTACTTCAAGACTCTCTATGCCGTCTTGATTAACAGGCTTTACTACAAGGGGTTGAAGGCAGTAAAAGGCTTGGCTGTTATTTTCTTTGCGAGTCTTAAACTCTATAAGGTCATCAATTAATTGTTCTACTTGTTCTGCGCTCCATCTGTATCCACGCTGATATGCGGGAACATAAAACCTCAACCACTCCGATTGTTTTTGATGCAGAAGCATTCCCACAGGGATTAGGTCTAAAGAATTATATTCTAGTTTTGTCTTGCACATAGAGAAATAGGTATTTTATGTGATTTATTGACTAATAAAGGTAATAGAAAGAAGTTAAAAAAAATGTCCATATCTAACTTAATAATGAGGTTGTTTTTAATTAGCTAGTAATAACTTCAGCTTTCATTCATTTTGGTAATTACAAAATTATAAAAAAATAATCAGTTGTAATTTAATGTCATAAAAATAAACTATATGTTGTGAATTAGTCGATTTTACATATTGAATCTGGAAAATCGACAAAAATATAAGGAATATTTGTACGCTTATAAATATGAAGCACTTTAAGTATGATGTTTAGTAAGATTATTCAAATTATGGATATAGATATTTTTATCCAAAAATACTTTTAAATTCAATTTAATACTGTAACTTATCATAAAATAACACAAAACTGTTATATTAGTATATTATATGACAGGTTGAGTTATGACAAAAAGTACGATGGGTAACAAGCTGACAAGAAAATTGGAGCAGAAGATACAGATAGTCGGAGAGTAAGCCAGACTATATAGACTGCGCAGGTATCTCAGTATTGATGTTTGATTCCCATGACTTTACGTGTAAAAAAGGCATACAGATAGTGGGAATAGGCCTTTATTTCAGGATGCAAATACTGGACTCATATCAGCCAGATTAATATTAAGAGGTGGTAAAATAAATGATTACTTTTAAAAATTACAGATTGTAATATTATGCTAAAAAAAGACCATATCAAGCTCTGCATTGAATAATGATACGATCCATTCTTTGTAAATGCTCTCAAACTTTTTATGCACCAAATACATACTATAACGGCTAACAATGGAAAAGAATTCAATTTACACGAAGAAATTGCAAGGAAACTATAAGTTTTTGTTTACTTTGCAAAACCATACCGTTCTTAGGAAAGAGGTGCCAATGAGAATACCAATGGATTGATTAGGCAATACTTCCTTAAAGATGCGGGTTTTGGAAATATAACATAGGAACAGATAATGCGCGTTCAAAACATCTTGAACTCAAGACCGAGGAAAAGATTAGGTTATATGACTCCTAAAGAAAAATATAAATCATTAACTAACAAAGAATTTGATGCTGTTGCATTATCAGTTTGAATTCAGCTAATAATAATCTAAAAGAATAATGATAATAGATGATTATGAGAAAGTAAAGGGAATTGATCTTACAATAAATCCCACTTTGCACCAACGTAATTGGACATATTATTACCAACAGTATATAACTGCCTTTTCTTGTTTATTGGATGTTTCTCGATCATGTGACTACCAAACTAATTTCAGGTATATGGCTTTCCTGTTTTTAATGAGACATTCATTAGAGTTATTATTAAAGAACCAGCTAGAACAAAATCAACCTGGCCCAATAAAAAGTATTTCAATGTCACATAACTTGCTACAGTTGGCTGATTTAGCAGGAGAAGATAAAATAGTTTTTGAACGTGATTTTAATGTTTTAAAATGCGATTCGGAAGGTGATTGTTTTAGATATCTTACCGATAATAACAATGTTCAATATTTTACAGGTACTATAGATAGTTTTGACACATGTCAAAATTTTATTTTATATAACAATCTGCATTCACCAGGTGCATTAGTTGAAATCCCTCCCTTAGATGACAATAAATCTATTCGAAATGAACTTATATTTCACTCAAATGAAGTAAGGGCTTTGGGTATTATAACAACACATTATGATGCTACCATTTTTGAATTATTTTCACAAATACATTCAAATAAAGTTTCAGCGAATGATATCTACTTACCTCTTTTATTTTTGATAAGGCATTCTGTAGAACTAAAAATAAAGTTCGCTTTAATGAATATAGGAAATGAATTATCAGATAAATCAGTAATAACATCATGTCATTCATTAAATAAATTATGGAATGTCTTTACATCACATATAAAGCCTGCCATACAAAGTATAACAGATAACAATTTTAGAAATGAGAGCTTAGAAAGGTACTCTCAAGCTGAATCTTTAAAAAAGTTGATGGCAGATCTAGATGCGAATTCCTTTTGTTTCAGATTCCCAGTAGACAGGAAAGGCAATTTATCTTCATTCAAGCCAACCAAACATCTGCTTGAAGAAGTAAAAGACCTGTACCTAAAAGCAGACTCCTTTCTGTGCTTTGCTGTTGAAGTCTTATTTGAGGGAGGCTATCTAACAATTGGTGACGATATTATTCATGATTTAATGGAGTAATTCTATTTCTCTTGATATAATCTTAATCTGAATTATAGTCCTCGAGCCTATTGACAAAATCATTTAATAGTTTAGATTTACGCAGTCCCGACAGAGAAGTTGATATTTCTCTTCTGTGTCACGAAGTCGGCAATTTTCACGTAAAATGAAAAAGTAGGTACCGACGGAGAGTAACCAAATAGAAAAGAAGATAAGCATTACGAATTGACGTATGTAACGAATGCCTATATGGAAGTCTATCCATTAGTGTCTTCTAGCTGTAAGCCATCCAAGGTATTAAACCTTTATATATAACAATAGCCAAAGCTACAAAGACATTGTCTAGAATTTTGTGTAAATGGAAACTGGATTCAGCTGTAAGTTTCTTCTTGTATCCGGAAAACTCTATTTCAGGAAATAACACTACTAGACAATGTGGTGTGACAGCCCCTTTATAATTGTGGCTCATTGTCAAGTTTAAAAGGTGGATAATTAAGATTGAATATAATGCTATTATGTCTAAGAATATCACTATCTTTGCATATGATATCAATTTATTATAATGATGGCGAAAAGTAATGCTAAAGTAAATGTAAGCCGAATCAATAGGATTAAGGTGGTTTTAGTGGAACAAAATAAAACTGGAAAATGGCTATCTGAGCAATTACAACGTAATGAAGCTACAATTTCCAGATGGTGTTCTAATGCATCTCAGCCATCATTGGAAATGTTAGTTAAGATAGCAGACATTTTGAAAGTTGACGTTAGACAACTAATCAATGGAATAAACGAAAAGTAAAATTATGAGCAACCGAATATATAATGTAGTTGATTTGTTTGCTGGGTGTGGTGGGCTATCTCTTGGCTTTCAAAATGCAGGTTTTAGCATTATTGCGGCTTTTGATAATTGGGATGAAGCTATAAACATATACAAATTAAACTTTTCTCATCCAATCATAAAGAGAGATCTTAATGACACCTCAGACTTATCTGATATAGAGAATTTGAAACCAGATATAATAATAGGAGGTCCGCCTTGCCAGGACTACTCTAGTGCGGGACATCGTAATGAGGATTTAGGAAGAGCGCAGCTTACAATTAAATTTGCAGAAATAATTACACGTATTCGTCCCTCATTTTTTTTAATGGAAAATGTACCTAATATTCAAAAAAGCGAAAAATTGGATCAGGTTTTAAACATGTTTCATGAAAGCGGATATGGTATTAGTAAAATGGTCATTGATGCAAGTAGGTGTGGCGTTCCACAAAAAAGACGTCGTTTTATTGTGCTAGGAGGACTAAATGAACCCGAAGGCTTTCTAGATGAACTTCTTTATAGAGGTCAAAGTAAAAAAAACATGACATTACGTGACTATTTTGGCAATTCATTAGGCTTTGAATACTATTTTAGAGTTCCAAGATCTTATTCAAGAAGAGGTATATTCAGTATTGATGAACCGGCAATGACAGTTAGAGGTGTAGATCGGCCTGTGCCATCTGGGTATTTGGGACACCCAAATGATCCAATACCGTTAAATCCTAGTATTAGGACATTGACACCTCAAGAGCGTAGCTGGATACAAACATTTCCTAAAGATTTTAATTGGGGAGAAGCCAGTAAAACAAACTTAAATCTGGCAATAGGTAATGCTGTGCCAGTAAAATTAGCCGAATATATCGCAAATTGTATAAAGGAATACATCTATGGCAAAAAAAATAATTGATTTATTCGCTGGTTGCGGAGGAATGAGTCTCGGATTCCAAAATGCTGGATTTGAGATAATTTCTGCTTACGACAATTGGCAACCTGCTATAGATATCTACTCAGCAAACTTTAATCATCCAATAATTAAAAAAGATTTATCCAAAGAAGATATAACAGGAGAAATAATAAATTCTAACCCAGATATGATTATAGGGGGACCTCCTTGTCAAGACTTTTCAATAGCAGGAAAGCGAAATTTTCAAGGAACGCGAGCAAACTTAACCATAGTGTTTAGCAACATAATAAAAACAGTCAAGCCTCGCTGGTTTGTAATGGAGAATGTATATAATATTGAAAAATCACCCATATTTAATGAAGCAATTCAGATTCTAAAGGATGCTGGATATGGCTTAACAAGTCACATTTGGGATGCTAGTTATATGGGCGTTCCACAAATGAGAAGAAGATATTTTGTCATTGGTAAGTTTAATGCTGAAGATAATTTTATTCTAGATAAAATAAAATCCAATTTAAGCAAAGAACGAATGACACTAAGAAATTATCTTAAAAATACATCACTTGAACTTGATACAGACTATTACTATATGCATCCAAGAAGTTATGCTCGTAGAGCTATCTTCTCTGTTGATGAACCTAGTGCAACTATTAGAGGAGTTAATAGACCGATACCTATAGGATACAAGTTCCACAATGCTGATAAGATTAAAGATCTTGAAAAGGTTAGGCAATTAACTTATAAAGAGAGAAGCTATATACAAACGTTCCCTTATGATTTTATTTTTGAGGGAGCAAAAACCGATGTAGAGCAAGCTATAGGCAATGCAGTTCCTGTAAAAATGGCCGAGTTTATTGCGAACGTAATAAAATCATATATGAATGAATATGACTGATTATAAAGATATTAGTCAAAGATTAAGCACCTTGGAATTTTTGGGATATTCTAAGGTAATTACTGAGTTACTATCTGCTTATGATATTGTCCAAACGACAATTGATAGAATAGCTTCAAAAATAAATGATGGTGAACCTGGGCCCTTCTATGTTTATCGTAGAGCAGCAATATATTGTACTGAAGATGAAGACTTTGAAAATAAGATATCATCTTTAAGAACTGCTTTGCCGTTAGTAATTGTCTTGCAGCCTACAAAAATAATTGTCTTTAATTCAGAAAAAGGTAAAATTGAATGTAAGTACAATAATCTTGTTGAGTATCTTGACTTTCTATCACCTTTGCATAATTGGGACATAAACCGTAACGACCATTATAGTACTATTGAGTTAGATACGCTCGTAGAATCACTATATCGTGAATTGAAACTTAATGATAATGACGAAATTAATATCCGTAGTTTCATATTTTCATTGCTCTATATCGCTCATTTTAAATCACTCTTAAAAATTGATCAAATAAATAACCAACTTAGAGAATACACATCTGCAAATGAAGTAAAATTGTCAGAAGTGTTCAATTTTTTTCTTGACCAAAAATGCCCATTTGTTGTTGACAATACTCCATGTCTAGTCATTTCTAAAGAAGCATACCAATATATATTTGCAATTATACGTTTCGATACGAATCTAATTGATGCGGAAATATTAACTTCTCTCATTTATAGAATGACGGATAGAGAAAAATCCGGACTTTACGGTCATCAAACATCATTTATAAATGTTGAAAAATTACTGCAACCATTGTTTCTAAACCAAATGCAATCTAAAGCTGTGGTATCCACAAATGAGAATGTTTTTGGAATAGTAACAGATATTTATGAAACTATTGTTTTTGATCCAACAAATGGACCTGGGTCTTTTTTAGTTTCAGCATACAATGGATTAACTCAGCAGTTGCGGGATATAGAAAACAGATTCAACATATCGTGTAAACGTCCTTTAAATTTATCTCATTTCGTTGGCCTAGTTGATAATGACTTGACAAAAGACTTGACTCGTTTGGCATTAACATTTACTCACACACAAGAACTTAGTCGTTTGAATTTATTAAATATGAGTGTTATCAACGACATATATGATGAACTTAATATTAATGTGGGTAATGAACTTACCGATGATTGGAGAAACTTTGTTGAGCCGAATGAGCATCTTTATATTGTAGGCAGTCCGGAATTTAAGGGCGGAAATAAAGTGCCTGCTAAAATTAAAGAGGATATGCAAACTGTTTTCGATGCAGAAATTTTATATAATGCAGACTTATCTTCAACATGGTTGATTAAGTCGGCTTCTTTAATCCGTGGGACAAAAGCTAAGGCTGGATTTGTATTAACCAATTCTGTATCTCAAGGAACACAGGCAACTTTTATCCTTAATAAAATTAATGAATTAGGTTGCGAATATTCTTTTGCTCATCGATCATTTAAATGGAAAACATCATCGGTAGATAATTCTGGAGTTACAGTTGTTATAATTGGCATAGCTTCAAAAGATGATTCTCAAATAAAGTATATATATGATGGAGGTAACAGAATTCCATGTAAGGTTATTGGTGCAAGTTTGTTGCCCAATATAGACATAAGAATAATGCCTAGAAAGCAACCTCTAAGTCATTTATTGCCTCATATGCGTAAAGGAAACATGCCGGATGGAGCGACTCCATTAACATTCACATCTTCCGAATTAGATGATTTCTTAGCACAATATCCTGAGGCAAAAAAATATATTAAAACCTTATATGGAGGTGACGAATTTGTTAGTGGCTTCCCTAAATGGGTGTTGTGGATAACAGATGAAGAATTGCCAGAAGCGATGAAAATAGATGGTGTTGCAAAAAGAATAGAGATGGTTCGTCAAAAAAGGAACGCTCCAAAATCAACATCTTCGAAAAAAAGCAGAAACAACCCTCATAAATTTAGAGAAACAAATTGCACTTCAAAAGGAAAAATCTCTATAATCATTCCTTGTGTTACATCTGAGAACAGAGAATACTTTCAAATTGGCATTTTAGACTCAAATTCCATAGTGAATAATAATGTTAGTGTCATATTTGACTGTGATATATGGCTTTTAGCATTACTTGAATCAAGAATGCACATGGTATGGGCCAAAAATGCTTGCGGAGGTCATGAGACTCGTCCAAGATATTCAAGTGAAATATGTTACAATACATTCCCACTACCAGAATTGACTAATAAACAAATTAACATTTTGCGAAATCTTTCAAAAACGCTTTTAGAAGTGAGAGAAAGTTATTGCAACAAATCATTAGGAGAACTTTATTTACATATGCCTCCTGAACTTAAAAGAGTGCATCATTGGATTGATGAAACAGTGGATTCATTTTACCGTAATCAACCTTTCGAAACAGATGCAGAACGTCTAATATGGATGAAAAATTTATATAACAGATATTTTGAAAATGAATAACATATTTGAAACAACATATGATTGTAATGGCCGAAGTATAATTACCAATACTATGGGCATGAGAGAAATGCAAATGCGTATTTATAAGAAATATGCATCTCAATATTTATTACTCAAAGCTCCTCCTGCTTCGGGTAAGTCTCGTGCTTTGATGTTTGTTGCATTAGAAAAACTTCGTACAGGATTAGTAAAAAAAGTAATTGTTGCAGTACCAGAGAGATCTATAGGGAAATCATTCGCAAGTACAAAACTTACAGAGAATGGTTTTCATACAGATTGGGTGGTTTCTCGAAGATATGACTTGTGTACCCCTGGTGGAGAGCCCATGAAAACTGCTGCCTTTGCCGGTTTTATGGATGATAATAATGAACAGATTTTATTATGTACACACTCCACACTGAGATTTGCATATGAGAAAATCGGAAAAGGAAAGTTTAATGACTGTCTTTTAGCAATTGATGAATTCCATCATGTTTCAGCTGAAGCTGATAGTAAATTAGGCGAACTACTGCGTGCAATAATGGCAGATACGAATGCTCATATATTAGCTATGACAGGATCCTACTTTCGAGGAGATTGTGCTGCGGTGTTAAGTCCTTCAGATGAAAGACGATTTGAGAAAGTCACTTATAATTATTATGAGCAATTGAATGGCTACAAATATCTTAAGTCTTTAGGTATAGGTTTCCATTTTTATACAGGCATGTATGTTAATGCTCTAAAGGGCTCAGATGTACTGGATTTAAAGAAAAAAACAATTATATATATACCAAACATAAATTCGGCTGAATCCACAAAGGAAAAATTGATGGAAGTTGATCAAATATTAGGATGTATCGGACGATATCAGTATACGGATGACTGTGGTATATATCATATTCTTGCTAATGATGGTCGTGATATTAGAGTTGCGGATCTTGTTAATGATACTGATTATGAACAAAGAGAAAAGGTGATGTCATATTTGCGCAATATAAAAAATCCGGACGATATGGATATAATAATTGCGTTAGGAATGGCAAAGGAAGGATTTGATTGGCCATATTGTGAAACAACATTAACTATAGGATATAGGGGTTCCTTAACAGAAATTGTCCAAATTATAGGAAGATGTACAAGAGATAGCAAAAATAAAACGCATGCTCAATTTACAAATTTGGTTGCAGAGCCAAGTGCAAATAGGGAGGAGATTGTTGAAAGTGTAAATAATATTCTTAAAGCAATTTCTGCCTCACTCCTGATGGAAGAAGTGATAGCTCCTAAATATAACTTTAAACCTAAACAATCATGTGAAAGTAATGGTGACAAAAATACAATAGATGATGACGGAAATGGTCATACTATATATATTGAAGGATATCGACCTATTAAATCAACTCGTGTAAAGGAAATTATTGAAAACGATTTAGTTGATTTGAAAGCTAGAATATTGCAAAATCCTGATGTACAACACGCTATTGGACAAAATGTTCCTGCGGAAACTATCAATAATGGACTTATTCCAAAGGTAATTCGTGAAGTAATACCCGATTTGGATCCTGATGAAGCTCAAGAATTAGGAACATACATTGTGATTGATTCTGTTCTTTCACATAAAAGCATAAAAGATATTAATGGCAAGAAATTTCTTGAATTTACGAAGAAACTAATAGATGTGAATGAATTGAATATTGACTTAATTTACTCGGTTAACCCTTTTATGGAGGCCTACGAAATAATGTCAAAATCGTTGGATTCAAGAGTATTTAATTCTATTCAAACATACATCAAATCTTTACGGGTTGATGTAACCGATGATGAAGCGAAAGTTCTATGGCCAAAAGTGACAGAATTTGCTCAGAAAATGCATCGTGAGCCTAGTTTAGACAGCAATGACCCTTACGAAAGAAGATTAGCTGAAGTCCTATTATATGCAAAAAGAAGAATGATGGAAAGAAATGGCAAACAGTAATTCAAATTTTATAGAGTTCTTATCTCAAAATGATCCGCTAGGCTTACTGAAAGTCAATACTCCTGTAAAACCTAAAGCAGTAAGATCTATTCTTTTGAGCAACTTTGAAGAAATAGTAAATTTCTTTGAAGAGAACAATCGTGAGCCACAACATGCGTCAACAGATATAAAGGAATTTCAATTATATTGTAGATTAAAAGCTATACGTGAAAGTGCAGAGATGGTCAAAGAGCTCAAGGATTTTGACTTTTATGGTTTGCTTTCCGGTAGCAATATATCTAATATTACTTTTGATGATATTATAGGAAATGATCCTTTGAACTTGTTGGGTGGAGATTTTAATGAAGAAATCTTTTCTCTTAATCATGTAAAACAAACAGAAAGAATTTCTCCTGAATACATATCTAGAAGAAAATTCTGTAGGGACTTCGATAAGTATCAGCCAATGTTCGAAGCTCTTCAAAAGGATTTGGAAGAAGGCACACGTAAATTAGCTGTATATCATCCAGAAGACTTAGGACCTGGAAACTTTTATGTATTGGGTGGCATAATTTTATATCTTGAATCTGTAGATGGAAATATATCAACATACAAATATAATAGTGGTGAACGCAGAAGATTTGATGGTAGAACGGTTTGTATATTTGACAATGGGACAACTTCAGATATGTTGTTTAGATCGCTCGATAAAGCTCTTCAAAAAGACGGATATTCGGTCACTAAATTTGAAGAGCCAATAGCAGCAGAGAAACAAATAGATGAAAGAGATGAAGCTAGAGGATATGTATATGTTTTGAAAAGCCGTCATGCGAAGCTTCGTAATATCCCAGATGTATATAAAATCGGGAGTACGAATAGTTCTGTTACAGAACGCATTAAAAATGCGACTAAAGAGCCAACATATTTATATGCAGGAGTTGATATTGTAGAAACTTATAGGTGTTTTAACATTGGGGCTAGAGAATTGGAAGACAGACTTCATTCTTTTTTTGATGAAGTTAGATTAAATATTAATATACCTGATGAACGGGGTGTTATTATTTCTCCCCGTGAATGGTTTTGTGTAAACCTAAGTGTAATTAGCGAGGCTGTTGATAAAATAATTTCTGGTACTATCTCAAATGCTGAATTCAACTTGCAAATGCAACAGAATTCTGATTAATAATTTGTTTAAA